>Ga0209737_10000619_pt1 | contig 28257 bp, 38 predicted proteins | sample TergutCu122P3_FD_187284 | JGI IMG/M metagenome (GOLD analysis project Ga0209737, IMG submission 187284) | Cubitermes ugandensis P3 segment gut microbial communities from Kakamega Forest, Kenya - Cu122 P3 (SPAdes) (version 2) | ecosystem: Host-associated > Arthropoda: Insects > Digestive system... | reverse complement strand
GAGGAATTGATTGAGGCGATTATGTTTGCTCATTCGCACATCAAAACGATTGTTCAAATGCAGAAGGATATGCTCGCCGAAATGGGCGTTAAAGCGACCGACTGGGTTGCTCCCGAGGGCAGAAATACTGCAATCGACGAAGACGTGAAAGCGTATGTCGGAAGCCGTTTGCACGAATATTCGTTTATGGGAATTAAGCAGGAGCGATACGGAAAAGTTGCCGAACTCAAAAAAGAAGTTGTTGCAGCGCTTGCGGAAAAATATCCCGAACAGGAAGGCGACATTAAGGCGGCGTTTGACGCTTGCGAAGAAAAAGATATGCGGGACACGATTTTGAACGAGCGTGTCCGTATCGGCGGAAGAAAATTAGACCAGGTTCGCCCGATTAACATTGAACTCGACTATTTGCCCTGTGCGCACGGCTCGGTTGTTTTCACAAGAGGCGAAACGCAAGGTTTGGTGGTTTGCACACTCGGCACGAAATCCGACGAGAAAATTATCGACGGGCTTCAAAAGGACTATCGCAAAACGTATTATCTGCACTATAATTTCCCTCCGTATTCGGTTGGCGAGTGCAAGAGAATGGGAAGCGTGGGAAGACGTGAAATTGGACACGGAAATCTTGCGGAAAGAGCGCTTGCTCCTATGCTCCCCAACGAGCAGCATTTCCCATACACCGTTCGTTTGGTCAGCGAAATTCTGGAATCCAACGGCTCATCGTCAATGGCTTCGGTTTGCGGCGGCTCACTTGCGCTTATGGCAGCGGGAGTTCCGATAAAAGAAGCGGTTGCAGGAGTTGCAATGGGCTTAATTAAAGAAGGCGACAAAACAGCAATTTTGACTGATATTCTGGGAACAGAAGACCATTTGGGCGATATGGACTTTAAGGTAACGGGAACCAAATCGGGCGTTACGGCAATCCAGATGGACATAAAAATCGATGGAATTACGCCCGAACTTATGCGTGAAGCATTGGCACAGGCACGAGACGCCCGTTTGCACATTTTGGAAAAAATGAATGCGGCTATTTCAAAATCACGTCCGGAAGTAAGCAAACACGCACCTATGATTTTGACGACAAAAATCCCCGAAGATAAAATCGGCGAATTGATTGGACCGGGAGGCAAAAACATAAAAGCATTGCAGGAAGCGACAGGCGCAGTTGTGAATATTGCCGAAGACGGAACGGTTCAAATAGCGGGTAAAACGAAAGAAGCGGCACAACTTGCTCTTCAAAGAATTGACGCCCAAATGGAAGAGCCGGAAATCGGCAGAACATATACTTCCGTAGTTAAAACGATTGTGGATTTCGGCGCATTTGTGGAATATTTGCCGGGCAAAGAGGGCTTGGTTCATATTTCAGAACTCGACGACAAAAGGGTAGTAAATGTAAGCGATTACCTCAGCATCGGCGACAGCGTAAAAGTAAAATTAGTAGGAATGGACAAAGGCAAAGTCCGTTTATCAGTAAAAGCAGCGAAAGAGTTGGAATAATTGTTATTGCAATAAAAAAACCGCACGGCAGAAAACTGCCGTGCGGTTTTTTTTGTATAATGCCCTCAAAACAAGGCAAACCGGCGTCCGGTTTGGTGGTTTTTAGCGTCTCACGCCAAGTTTCGCCGAATATCTGTGTGTTCTGCCGTTTCGGTCTTTTGCTTCGGCTATTACCAGATATGTGCCGTTGGTGACAAAACGTCCTGCGGGGTTGCGCAAATCCCAAACAAACGCCCCTCCGGTGGCTGAGCCTGTCGAAGCCCCAGCCCACACAACATTACCCGTCATATCATAAATTACGATTTTCGTCTCGGTCGCTTTCTCGTTGTTGGGTAATACAACGTTTATTTCGGCTTTATCCGAAACAGGATTCACTGCAAATTTTATTCCATAACGATTATCGGATTTTTTCGTGTTACTGATTGAAACATTTTCACGCGGGTCGGTTGATAAGGTAATAAACCTTTCGCTTATTGTTATTGCTATATTTCTTTCAAGAATCGTGTAGTTGTCTGCCGTAATACTGTCGGTAATTACGGTTACAAGAAATCTTTCGCCTATCGGCAAAACTATATTCCTATCAAGAATTAAGCCGTCGTTTCTCAATGTTCGTGAATTGTTGTTTAGGTTTTGAATTGCAATTCTCGGTCTGCCTTGCAAAACACTTCTGTCATCTGTTTCGTTTCTTATTGTGTCGGTCGCAAAGTTGTCGAAATCAAGAATGCTTTCTATATAATCAAACAAATTACCTGAAACTCTTATCGTTGTGTCGGCGACAACCGTGTCGGCAACATTGTTGTTTCGGTCTCTCATTACAACATTTAGCGGTCTTTGTAAAATGTCGTATTCCTTAAACTGGTTGATTGTTAAGGAAAGATTAGTTCGAATATTATCATCAACTCTTGGAACTGCCTGTAAAAGATGTCTTCCGGCTGCTGATTGACGCCCCATTTCCGCAAAAGGAATTTCCAGCACGCTTCCATCTTGTCTGGTTATAGAATGCGTAATTGCTCGCGGATATTGCACCATTTTGTTAAAAATAAACGGCTCTTTAATTTCTTCCCATTCAACATCAATCGTTCTTCTTATTATGGAATATTGTTTTTGCGTATTGTGCAGTACAATATTGTCGTCCGAATTTAGTAATGTCGCAGTTGCAATATAATTTTCGCCGATTTCTCTTCCGTTTCCTGATACGCTGAGCGGAAATCTTTCGTTGTCAATGCTTGTCGCCGTCGGTGCTTGAACTGCGCCGTGCCATTGAAGTGTCGAATCCCCCCAAATTACATTTATATCTCGCTTGTTTATTCTGAAATGTTTTGTTATCTCAAAAGAATACCTTCCAATTCCTGTAATTACAACTGTTGCAACTCCCGCATTTGTGTTGTTTGTGTAGGAAGTCCTAAAATCGGTGTTTTCCGTCAATAAAAATTCATTTCCTCTGTCAAAATATCTTATCGGCGACGAAATTCTAATGGGGTCGCCCGTATAAACAAAAGTATATTCCGGCAAAATTATACCCTGATTACGATTCTGAAAATACGGATAAGAAACTCCTTCCTCAATATACCAAATATTCTCAAAATCCCAACCAACAAATGTGCCTCTTTGCCTCATTTGTGCGGTTGTTCTTGGAATACTTCCGCCGTTGTTATCGCTTTGTCCGCTTCTTTGGCTGTCGTAGAAAGAGTTTGTTATTGTGCCGCCCTGTCCTCTCCCTACCAATCCACCGGCATTCCGCCAATCGCCTGAAACAATAGCAGTTGAGTAGGAATTAGTAATATTTCCAGCATTGTGTCCAACTAACCCGCCAAGATTTCTTACATTACTAAAACCGCCATCGGAAACAATGCCGTCAAAATAGGAATTGATAATTTCTCCACCACCAGAATTATTCATTCCAACTAATCCGCCTATATTTTCTGCCCAACTTGCGCCGGCTCTAACTGTGGCTATTACATAACAATTGTCTATCGTGCCACCATTTTCTGCAACCAATACCCCGACATTATGAATTGCACTGACAAATACACCAACTATTCCGAGATTATTGACACTTCCTCTTGAATCCCTGAAAAATCCGTGAGCATTATGCGTGAAAGAACCGCTGGTGTTATCGCGAATATAAACACCGCTGATAATATAGCCGTTGCCGTCAAATCTACCAAAAAATCTTTCTATTGGCACCCAAGCATTTCTCGGAGCATTGGTAGGCGACCAACTTCGCCAATTTGTTGTATCGTTTAGCATAATATTTGCGCCAAGTTTTACAGTTATATTTCGACCGGATTGAAAGTCTCTAAATCGACTTGTTCCGCTGTTTGCCAATTGCGCCAACCCCGCCAACTCTTCGGCGGTGGTAAGTGTAAATTCCGTGGCGATTGAGTTATACCAAGAAATATCTGCCGTTCCGTTCCAAACCGCGCTCGTTTGCGCAGTTGTCATTGTTGCAATAATCGCCGTTATTGCCAGTGCTTTGAGTAGGTTTTTCATTTCGTTGCTCCTTTATTAGTTTCAAATTATCTCGTTTTTTAACAAACCGGACGCCGGTTTACTTGGTTTTCCGTGTTTATATGCAAAAAAAGCAAAGCGCAACACAGCACTTTGCTTTCAACAAATTTATATCGTAAAATTTTAGATGGATTTTCCCCTAGTCGGGTAGTCGGGTAGTCGGGTAGTCGGGTAGTCGGGTAGTCGGGTAAAAATACTAAATGTTATCAAGACCCCATAAGTGGAAACACTTCTTTTTACAAGCATTTCGGTAAAAAAGAAGAAAAAACTTTTATCAATACTTTCAAGGTCATTTTAGGGGGACATTATGAAAAAAACAAAACAAAGAGTAAGCGAGCATAGCGAGCGCTCGGCTGTTGGAAAAAAAGAAAATTATTTATTTAATAAAAGCAAGCGCGGCGCAAGCCGCGCCCCCGCTTCTTACAGCGGAGCGAATGTTGAGAAAATAGATAGTGTTTGTGTTGGCGGGGATAGCGAAAAATCGCAAAACGAAAAAATTAAATATATAAGCAATGGATTTGAGCGTTGCGGTAATTGCCGATATGCCGAACAGTGTAAAATTGAAGATAGCGATTTTAATAAAACAGATAAATGTAGAGAGTGGTCTGAAAGCGATACGGTGGAAAAATGCGTTGAGTGTAAATTTTGCATAACCGGAAATTATGCGCTTGGATGTAAAAAATGGAATGGCACATCGCGCCCGCATTATTCAGTGTCGTGTCGCAGTTTTGAAAAACGCCAATCCGAAAAAATCCGCAAAGATAAATTCGGAAGAATTAAAAAAGGCGGTGCGAAATGATTTTTTCAAACAATTACTATTTAACGCCTAAAGAGTATTTGCAGTATCACAACGATACTGATTGCATTTACAGCATAATAAACAATGTTCTTCAAATTATCGCTTGCGGAAATGAAACTTGTATTTATACCAAAGAAAAAATGAAAGACAAAGTTTTCAAAATGCTGTATGGCGCAAAAATACAAAATCAGCAGTTAAAACTTTTTACGGGAAACGAGGCAAACAATGATTAAATACATATCCCTCTTTTCAGGAATAGAAGCGGCGAAAGTTGCTTTTGATTTTGCGGGAATACCAGCCGAGCCGTTAGCGTTTTTTGAAATCGAAAAACAGCAGAGTAAATTACTTGCGGACAAATATCCGAACACACCAAATTATGGTGATGTCTGCGAATTTAACTTTTCGACATTCAACGGAAAAATCGATTTTCTTTGTGGCGGCAGTCCGTGCCAAAGTTTTAGTATGGCAAATCACAAACGAGATTTTACGGGCGTTGATTTAATGCAAGAATTTGTTAGTGCTGTTTGGCAATGTGAGCCTGATTATTTCTTATTCGAGAATGTCCCGCAAACAAAGTCTTTTTTCGAGGAGTATGTAAACGAAAATTTGTTTTCAGAAAAAAGGTGTTTGTGCGAGAAATATAACATTTGGCACGGCGTAATAAACTCCGCAGATTTCGGATTTATGCAACCGCGAAAAAGATATTACTGCATAGGAAGTAAAAAATCAAAACCGCAAATCAAAGTTTCGCAGGTTTGCAAAGAAGAAATAGAATTTAATTATTTACCGCCGACAAACTTTGACTTGAAACAATTTGAAAAACACAAAGAAGAAAAACGAAACGGATTTACATATTCAGGGCAGAATTGGGATAAATACGCACACACAAATCGTGTAGGTGTTTTAGTTAAACAGCACCCGGTTTTAGAATATACCGAAAACCATATTGGAATACTTTCCGCCGAAACTCACGAACAATTACAAGGTTTTCCCGTTGGTTACACTGCGGGCTTTTCGTTCACACGCAGAATAGCGATGTTGGGTAATTCTTGGCATTGTGGAACTATTGCTGAAATATTTAAGCAAGTTTTCAATGGAACTGAATTTGCAAACAATAATTACTCTTCACAAACAGTTTCAGAAAGGGGTAATTTATGAAACAAGAAGAAAGCAAAATGCAAGTTGAGTTATTTAACTTAATTCGCGCTCGTGGGAAAACCTGCGAAAAATGGTTTGTTATTCACAGCACACCAAACGGCGGACATCGCACGACCACAACCGCAAAGAAAATGAAATCCGAGGGGGTTTTAGCGGGCGTGTGGGATATTAAAATTCCCGTGCAAACGGAACACTATGCGGGAATGTTTATCGAAATGAAATTCGGCGACAACAAATTGACCGAACATCAAAAACTGTTTCGTGAAAAAACAGACAAGGCAAATGCGGGTTTTAAGCCGTTCAAGTGGGTTGTTTGTTATTCTCATTGGGAAGCGTATAGGAAAATCGAAAATTACTTGAAAGGCGGTTTGTAATGGAAATACTACAATTAAAAGAGGCATTAAAAGGGATTTTAGCAGACGAAAACGCTAAAATTACCACAGACGAAATTACGCTGAAAAGCAAAACGCTTTATGAAATTATGAAATGCTACTCGGACGAACATTTAGGGTATGACAGATGTTATTATATCAAATCCGCCATAAAATACTTTGAGAATAACACTTTAACTTGGCGTAATTTTGTGAAGTATTTATACGACGGACTAAACGGAAATGTGAAAAGTATAAAAAATCCGAATTTAGCGTATAAGGCGGAAACAATGTATTCGCAGTATTCGCTAATTCATTCTGCTTTTATGCACTGCGAACATTCGGGCTTTATTCCGCCGAACGAAAACATCGTTAGCGGGAAACATTTGCCACCTCAAATGGCAAATGCTTTCAAGAAAAAACGCCGGAAAGAATATAGCGAAGTAGTGGTAAATCACGATGTTTTCGAGAATTTTTTGAACTTCTATTTGCTTAACAGAAGCACAGATACATCACTTCGAGAAATCGGATTGCTTGCATATTATACGGGAATGCGGCTTTCGGAAGTTTGCAATTTGAAGTGGAGCGATATAAAAACCAACTACATATTTTTGACAAAGACAAAAGAGCGGCACAACAAAAAATCGCCGTTAGATACGAATGCGTTAAATCTTTTGCGTAAAATAAAAAAATCAAGGTTTTGTGAATATGTATTTCCAAACCTTAAAGATTTAGAAAAGCCGATTTCGTCAAGAGTAGTCAGTCAATTATTTTACGACCATTGGAAAAAATACCAAGAATTAAATAAAGAGGCAAATTTTCCATTTTCATTCAAGAGTTTTAGAACAGCGAATATTCATACAAAACAATCGCTCGGACTTTCGGCAGAGGATATTCGTAAATCGGTCGGACACAAAAACGGCTTTATTACGGATAATTCCTATTCGGGAACTCTTGCGCCGCGAGCAATGGAAGAATTTACGACAAATCCGATAAACGAAATTACACGAGAGATAAACACGATAATCCGCCGCGAATTTTGCGCCGCCGATGTTATGTGTTTAGATATGAATTTGTTTAGAGAGGGAATAAGAGAACTAATAAACAAATGCACACAAAATACAGATGATGAGGTTTTGAGTATCGGATATGCTTTTAAGGGCAAAGTAAAGAAACAAGAGCAATCGGTGCAAATTTTACAATTCGCAAAATTCGGTTAAATAATGGTTTTCAAATAACAATAAACAAAGGAGTGTTTTATGGTTTGGGTGTTTGCAGTGTGCGGAGTTGCCGCATTGATTTTCTTTGCAATAGCAGAGGTAAAGGAAGAGAGAGGGCGTAATTTATGGTAAAAATGAGCAAAGAAAAGTTTATTGAAGAGGTGCGAGCGCGGGCGCATACAGTGCCGAATAAAAACGAATGGATTGCTATGTTCACGCACTATAATTGCTATAAGTGTGTGAGTTTGGTTTCGGTAATGGCAGATTTTTTTCTGCTGAAAGGACAGGAAGCGGAATATTTGAGAAAGCGGCGATTTTCGCCGGAAGAGTTTGATGAGTTGGTATTAAAATATTTCCCTGAATGGCTGGGGAAAAACGAACAAAAGAAAGGCGGATAAAATGATAGGAAAGGCAGTAATAGCATTTGATTGTGTGGCAAATTGCAACTCAAAAGAGATTTATTACGGAAAGTGCAAGCACTTAAAAAGCGGGCAATGTTCAATCGGATTGTTTTTTTCGTCGGAAGAACTGAATGATTTTTTACAAGAGGCAAAAGCAAACTATATCCAAAAGCACTTTTTGGAAAAAAGCGGACTGTTTGCAGAACAAAGCGAACAAAACGCAGTAACGCCGGCACAGAGAAAAATGCTTGAAATATCACAGGAAATGAAATTTTTGAATAAAATAGAAGAGGCACAAATCATTGATAGTGCCGGCGAAAAACTTTGTGCGCATTATCACAGCGATAAAGATTGCAAGTATTTTGAAAGAATTTGTGAGAAAAGCATATTGTGCAAACACAGCAATATGATTGAAGCAGATATTTATTGTGAAAGAAACAAAGAAAGTGAAGCGTGAGTATGAAAACAAAAGAAGAAATCAAAGCGCAAAAACGAGAATGGTATTTACAAAATCGCGAGAAAGTACTTTGTCGAATGAATTTTTATTATTCATTTGACGAAAACAAACAGCGGCGTAGTGAAAACTTTCAGCGTTGGAAAAGAAACAACGATACTACACACATTATTGCGGAAAGCGTTAAATCAATGGCGGTATTATCACAAACGCCTTTCAAGGTTTTGTCGTGTGATTTTAGTAACGGGGATTCTTGGACGACAATTTCTATAATTCCGCCCGCAATATCTAATTTCGGCGCAAAAGTAAAATTAACCGAAAAGATTTATTCGGGAACTCTTGCGCCGCGAGCAATGGAAGAATTTACGACAAATCCGATAGGCGCAAAAGTAAAATTAACCGGAAAGATTTATCCGGGAAGCATTAAGCGAATGTCTAAAAAAGACGGAACGCCGTATTATACTTGCTCACTTGAATTTTTAACACAATACGGCGACGGAAAACCATATCCGCAATGGATAGATATTAAAACCTATTTCAATTTGTGCGGAAATTGCTTTAACAATCAAATAATAAGCGTTTCGGGAGAATTGCGGTCAATAAAGAAAACATACTACACCGAAAAAAAACAGCCCGTAGAGATTAAGCAGTTTTTCATTTTCGCTGAAAGTATCAAATCGGAAACTTGGAAAAACGAAATAGACAGAATGTTTGAAAAAGCAGTAAAGGAATTAGAAAGAGGTTTGGTATGACAAAGAATTTCAGTAACAGAGAATTACAATGCCGTTGCGGGTGTGGCGCACTGCCAAATCAAGATTTTATGAATCGCGTTCAAGTGTTGCGCGATATTTTGGGAACGCCGCTAATTGTTAATTCGGCGATGCGTTGCGCCGAACATAACAGAGCAATCGGCGGCGCGGCAAATTCACATCATTTATCGGGGAATGCCATTGATTTACGGGCAAATAATGGAATGGAAGCATACCAAATAGGAATGTTGGCTTTCCGTCTCGGATTTACAGGTATAGGTGTAGGAGAAACTTTTATACACATTGATACGAGAGCAGTCAATCCTATTTTGTGGAGGTACTTAAAATGAGCAAAAAGCAAATTCAGCGAGTTTGTCGAAACTGTGAGTATTATGCCAAATTTTCGGGTGTTTGCGCAAATATTCATAGCGAATGGCGGGCAGATTTCAGAAGCGCAACAGAAACCTGCGAACTGTGGGCATTGAACGAAAAACTAAAAAAGAAAGATACTTAAAATGGAGAATTACGAAAAAATCAAATTAGAGGCGCAAGCATTGCAGAATGAGATTGAATTGCTTAAAAATGAATATTGCAAGGACGAAAAGCAATTTAATCAAAATTCAGTTGAAAAGTTTATGGCAGTAATAGAGGAAAAGGTTGAAAATTTGGGGGATTTGACTAAAAGGGGGAACAAATGAAAATAATATTGATTATCGTTTGCGTTTCGTTTATTGCAATGGTTTTTAGGAACGACGAATTGATACGCAAAAATTCCGAATTGAAAGTGGAGTTAGGCAGGTATTATTCGGTAGTTGATAGTTTACAGACGGAAATTCGCAAACTAACGGAACATAACGAGGACTTGCGCGATTTGATAAAAGAAAGGTGGGGTAATGAACCCTAAAACTATTTTTGTGATTTATGAAAAGGCGGCTTTGAATAAAAACAAACGCTACAAAGGAATTTTTAAGCAGGCAAAAGAATATTTTTCAGATAAAGAATTGTCTGCTGAAAGTATTGATTTGTTTTTTGAGGAATGCCTTAAAAAAGGAATCAAGCCAAGCACTATTCACACAAAAATTAGTTTTATGTCAGCGGCTTATTCTTTTGCCGTTTTGCACGGATTAGCAAAGGAAAACCCTATGTCGTTTTGCTTGACGCAAAAAATCAAGCGGTCTAAAAGAAATATTTTCACGCCCAAAGCAGACACGATAGAGGGTTTTACAATGTCGGATTTTCAAGCATAATACTTTTAATATTCTTTTCGTGAAGCCCGCCAAATTCAGCGGGCTTTTATTTTTTCGGAAAAAAAGCGGGGAAAAATGGCAATATTTGATTTTTTCAGAAAAAAAGAAACAAAGCAAAGCGAAAGTATTTTGTTGCCGAGAGCAAACAGCGGACAGAATTATTTTGACGAAACGGCATTTTTGAACGGGCGGGCGGCATATTCGGATATAGTAGAAAAAATACTCGGCGGCGGCGAACTTTCGCGGCAAACAAGCATTCGTTTGTCTAAATATCTTTATCGCACTAATGAATTTGCGCAAGGAATGATTGACCGCTACATCGGAAAAGTGATAAATAACGGCTTAATGTTAGAGGCGTGTCCGAATGAAAACATTTTGTCGAAATTTGGCATTAACAGCGAAAGTATAACAGAAGCAATTTTTGATATTGAAGCGTTTTTTTCAGTATGGAAAGATAACGCAGAAATAGTATCACAGCGCAAGCGTTGGACTTTCGGCGAATTACAGCGTGTCGCAATGCGTGAAGCGTTAATAAAAGGCGACTGCTTGATTGTTTCGTCAGTAGGCACAGACGGCTTCCCGAGAATTGACATTATCGGCGGCGACAGAATTAAAAGCCCCAAATATTCGCCGAACATAATTGACGGCATAGAACTTGACGAAAACGGCGCAGAGGTCAAATATTTTGTCGAAAATGGCAAAGGCGGATTTCAAGAAATTAGTGCGTATGGAAAGAATACAAACCGCCGTGTTGCTTGGCTTTTGCGGGCGAACGACACAACAAGCGAAAGTTTGCGCGGCGAGCCGTTTGTGTCTGTAATAATAAGAACTTTGCACGAATTAAATGAAAGTTTAGCAAGCGAACAGGCGGCAATGCGTATAAATTCGCAAGTTGTATTAACACACAAACGCGGCAAAGAGCAAAGCAAATTCGACAACGACACAGGGGAAAAATTAGAAGTATTAAATAGATGGCGAAAAAGTCAAGTTGAACCAAAAAGCGAGCCATTGACAAACAGCAATCAAATAAGCATTTCAGAACCTAAAAAAGGTTTCATTTTAACGGGAATGGAAAACAGCGAGGAAATAGATAGTTTTGACACCAAACGCCCAAATTTAGATGTGCCGGCATTCATAATCGAAAGTTTGAAATCCGCCTGCCGTGCAAAAGGATTTCCACCCGAAGTGTTTTTGATGGAGTATAACACCTCGTATTCCGCCAGCACCAACGCCCGCAACGACTTTTACGAATTACAAAAACTTGAAGCAAGCCGTTTTATTTCAAACTTTTTAATGCCAATTTATCGTGAAATACTTTTGGGAATGGTAGCGCGGGGAATTTTAGAAATGCCGAAATATGCGCCGGCGATAGAAAGCGGTGATTGGTTAATTGCCGGCGCGTGGGAACAGGCGCAATGGAGCGGAAGCGTTGAAAAACCGATTGACTTAAAACTGATTAAAGCGTTGGAAATCGCCGAGAGTTTGGAATTTATTACGCCCGTTGAAGCGTGTAAAAAATATTTCGGGAATAACTTTTACAACAATTTGCGGATAAATAAGGCGTTGCGTGAAAAATACGGCTTTGTTCTTCCAAACGGGCGAATTTCAGCAGAGGAAATAGCGCTATTGACTGAAAATGAGGACAGCGGACTTAAAGGCAACAAAACAAAATTCACGGAAGACGGAAACTTAATTTGAAAATCATATTTTCAACATTCCGCGAGTTTCGCAAGTAAAGCGGGCAGAAAAAATAATTTGTAAGAGAAAATATAAAAAGGAGTTAAAAAATGGTTTATTCACACTTGAAAGACGGCGGAATTTTGCACATTTCGGTTTCGGGCGAAATTACCGAATGGGACAGTGAAGAGGCGACACTTTGGATTGACGGACTAAATACCGCCGATGTAAAAGCCGTCGAAATCGCAATCGACACAATTGGCGGCGATTATTTTTCAGCCGTTGCAATCGCAAACGCAATCCGAAAATTTGATGTGCCGAAAACAGCAAGAGTAATCGGAACTTGCTTTTCGGCAGGCAATACGATTTTACTTGCGTGTGAAAAGCGCGTTGCATATCCGCAAACAATGTTTATGATACACAATATCATTTCTTTGTTCGGCGGCAATGTGGCAGAGGCGAAAAAGCAAATTGAAAACACTGAAAAAATCGACGCGGATTTGTTGAACTCTTTTGTAAAAACGCTTAAAATTTCCGAGAGCGAAATAAAGACACTAATGGAAAATGAGGAGTTTTTTACAGCGCAAAAGGCGTTTGAAATCGGACTAATTACCGAACTTTCGCAAAAAGAAAGCGCGAGCGGACTTGTAGCAGGCAACGCTATTTTGCGGATTATTCAAAATACGGCAAAACGCCAACCAGCCGAAAACACCAACGAAAAAGTAATTGCCGAACTTGAAGCGAAAATAAAAAACATTTATGCAAACACCGAAAAGCACTTGAAATATTTAGATGTTTGCAAAGATAAAGTTTTACAAAACATTCGAGAGGGCAAAGAATTTTCGGCAGAAATTGCAGAAAATTACGCGGAAATAAAAATCGCAAATATGCAGAGAGAAAAGAGCGCAGCGGAAAATCAGCCATTTACGCCGGCAACACCAAAAAACGAAAGTAATTATTTGGCTATTAAAAACAAACTTAACATAAAAGGAGTGTAAGTAATGGGACGAATTTTAGCATTTCCCGAAAGACAGAGCGCAAATACCGAAGTGCTTAACTTGACGGCAACAGAAATTGCCGCCTTGACCGACGGCTTGCAAAGCGGAATGTTTATTTCGCAAAGCACGGGTGCAAACGCGGCAGAGTATCGGCTTTTCAAATCACAAAACGATTGCGGGCGTATTGACGGCGTAATTGCTTTTGATGTTGCAAAGGACAAACTCAAAGAGGGCGCAAATGTAATTGCGAGAGTGCAAAACGGCATACTTTACCGGCAAGTTGCAGAGGCAATTAACAATGTGGCAATAAACGATATTGCCGACACCGAGACGAAAACGACATATAAAACTTTGCTTGAAAAACAGGGTTTTGTAATTGTAAATCATTCATTCGCAGACACAATTTAACAGAAAAGGAGTTAGATTATGCCAAAACAATATACCAACGGCAGACCGCAAAATGTAGGCACAAACGGCGGCGGCGGACTGCCGAACGAAAGCGGCAGTATCATTATTGATTATATCCAAGAACAGCCCGAAACAATCCAAGACGGATTACTTGCGCTTTTTTCGGCAGATGTGGATAGTTTTTTTATGGGCGACAAAATCTACATAGACCAATTAGGCGCAGACCAAGAAGTGGCGAAAGCAAAAACGCCATCGGCAAAAGCAGATATAATCGAGCCGAAAGGAATTTTGGATTTTGAAGTTGAAGCACCTAAATATTCGCTTAAAATTCCGTTTAACATTCGAGCGGGTAAAGATGTTCGCCTTGCAGGTCAAGCACCGACCGACGACATCGACAAGCAGGCGATTTTGGGCGTAATGCTGAAAAACAGAGTGCTTGTAATGATTAACCGCACAAAACGAGCAATGATGAAGCAAGCGGCGCAAATTTTTCAAACGGGAAAAATCGCATTTTCAAAAGAAGATGCGGGACTTGCAGATGCGGATTTCAAATATTCGCCCGAATTGTTTTATGACTACACCACAAAATGGGTAAATGCGGACGGCACAATAAACCAAAACACAGACCCGATTAAAGATATTAGAGACCGAATTTCTTTGATTTACGACAAATCAAGCGTTTCAGAATTTGATGTTCTTTTAGACGGCACGGCGTATGACGGACTTTTGAAAAACGAAAAGGTCTTGAAATTTGCCGATACACAATGGATTGAAATATTGCGTTTTGCGCCGAAAGAAATGCAGGCGGACGGGCGGGCGTATTGCGGCACACACTTTATCGACGGGCGAAAAGTTGATTTTTACCTTTTCAACGGCACATACCGCGAAAACGGCGTGAGCAAAAAATATTTGAACGACGGACAGGTCGTAATTTTGCCGAAAAACGGCGGAAAATACAAAGTTTGCTTTGCGGGCGTTGATATGGTTAGCGAACTTGACGAAAGTTTGAAAGAAGTTTCGCCGACGAGAAACATAACACTTTTTGGCGACAGAAAAGCGGTTGATGTTTGGATTGAAACAATCAAAGAGGATAACACGGCATTTTTGCAATTTACAAGCCGTCCCGTTCTTTGTGCCGTTTCAAGAGACACACACGGAAGTTTCAATGTAAAAGCGAAAGCATAACGAAAGGCGGGAAAAATGGCGAAAATCATTAAAGGCGTATTTCACAAGCAAGTGCGATACAACGCAGGCGACGACATAAGCAATTTACCGAAAGAGGACATTGAACTTTTGGTAAAACTCGGATATGCGGAAGAAACGGCAGAGCAAACGGAAGAAATAGAAACGCCGGAAGTTGAAGCAGAAACCGAAGCAAAAAAAGGGCGTAAAAAATGAGTTTCACGGCGAGAGTAGCGAACGACAGCCGCGATATTTTGGCGGAACTCGGCGACGAAATAACCCTCATTTCGCCGTCGGTATTTTCCGTTAAAATTAAAGCAGTCAGCCGCGACATCGCACAAGTGATTGACCCGAATTTTGCGGTGTCAATTACGGACAGAAACATAAACGCCCGTATATCAATCGCCGATTTGGCAGAGCAAAATTACCCTTTTGTTCTGCCGAACGGCGAATATTCGCTTAACGGACACAAAGTCGAAATGTTATATCCGAATGGCGAAACAAGAAAATGGGAAATAGTCGATTTTCACGCAGATAAATTTACGGGAACGATAAATCTTGATTTGAACGTAAAAGGACAAAGGCAATACACACACGGGAGATTTGCGCAATGATTAGAGAGGCAAAATATATAAGAAACATAGATAATTTAATGAATTTGATTATCGCCGCAATGATAGACCAGCGCGGGAAAATTCCCGTTGAAAATATAAGATATGAATTATTAAATTCGTTTTTTAACGGCGAAAATCCAAATGTTTATGCAAAATGGCATTCGCCTTTGGATTTGTCGGAGTTGAACGCCGTAATAATCAATTTGGGCGATGTTTCGTTTGAAGCGAGAACGGCGATAACGGAAAACGCAACGGCAATTTATTACATTGATTTTGAAGCGAAAGGCACAAGCGATAGTGATACACTTGACAAAATTCTTTATGTTTCGTCGATAATATGTCAAACGCTGAAAAAGGCGGGAAAAACGTTTTTTTCGGCGGAAAAGACAGCAATACAAAAATTTGAAACAGACCCGAACAAAGCAAACGACGGCGCAAACAATGTAATTGCCGCCCGCTTGACTTTTTCAATCGACACAATCGAAGAAATAACGGATTTCGGCGAATGGGACGGCGCAAGAATAAACGATACTTTGGCAACAACAAATAAAGGAACTTTTAACATTTACAAGGAGTGGTAAATATGGCATTAAGCAATGCGATAGACCAAAACGCAATAAGCAGAACGCTGGGCTATGCGTTGGATTTTCGCGACACACAAACAGCGGCGGCGGGTGTTTTGCCCGTGAGAGTGGCGATTTTGTCGCCGATTGGCACAAATGCAACAACGGAAATTTCAAAAATTGAAAACGCAACACGGGCGAAAGTGCTTTCAACTTTCGGAAATTGTCCTGCTGTTTCAATGATTGATATTTTCAAAAACAATTCAAATGCGGCGGTTGATGTAATAGCGGTCGGATTGACGAAAGGCGCAACGTCGGCAAATACGACAATCACATTCGCAATTACAGGCACAGCCACCGCCGCGACAAAAGAAAGCGAAATTAAATTTGTCGTAAATGGCACGGAAACATACTCGGCAAAAATTGTAAAAGACGATACAATGCAGGATATTATCCGTAAAGTATTAGCAATATTGCCGGTGGCGACAACAGACAACAGACAAATTTTCGCGGCTACATCAGGCACGAATGGAATCACATTTACATCTTCGTTTTCGGGAACTATCGGAAACGATACGAAAATACAAATAGCGATTTCAGGCGACGAAATTACAGCGACACGCGGCGGGATAAATGTTTCAAATGCAATGATAAATCTAACAGGCGGCGCGGGCGACCCAATTTTTGAGGACGGGTATTTAGAAATACAATTCGGTGAAATATGGTATAATATCGTTGTGAATCCGTTCGGAGCAAACAGCACCGTTTATGATGTTTTGAAAACATTTAACGGCACACCGAGCGAAAACGGCGGTACAGGACGCTGGAACGCGCAAGTTGTTAAGCCGTTTATTGCAATTTCGGGAACGAGCGAAAGCGACATTGAAAGCACCAGAAACACGCAAGGAATAATAACAAAACGCGGGCTTAAAGATATGGTGGGAAGTGCCGACGATTTGACAAACGCGCTTTGCACCGCTCCAAACAGCGCAAACACACCTGCGCAAATTGCGGCGGCATACACAGCGATTTTCGCGGAACAGGTAAGAGCAAAGCCGCATTTGGATATTGCAGGGAAAAAATTACCCGTTCTTTCGCTTTACGGACAAAACATCGGCGAAATGGAAATTTACAATATCCGCGACGAAATCGCAAAAGCGGGAATTACAACAGTTACGTATGATATTCAGTTGCAGGGCTATGTTGTGCAGGATTTTATCACATTCCGCCGAATGCCCGACCAAAGCCAAATGGCGCGGGATTGGAACTACTGCCGAAACATTTTCATTGACTTTAATATTGCGTTTAATTACCAAGTATTGCAAAGAAGAACGTTACTCGGCAAAGTGATTGTGAAAGACGACGAAATTATATCGTCAAGCCGTCGCAGTGATGTAATCCGCCTTTCGGTTTGGAAAGCGGCGATAGTAAACTTTTTTACGCAAATGATAGCGTTTGCGTATATCACAGACCAAGATTACAGCAATGAAAGTTTACTTGTAGAGTTGAGCGGAACAAATCCAAAGCGGATAAATACGCAATTTGCGTATAAACGCACGGAAACGGTAGGTATTGCAAGCACGACGGCATACGCCGGCTTTTCATTCGGAGAGGAGTAAAATTATGAAGATAGAAGAAATTGAAACGCAATTAAGAAAAATGGGGGTAGAATTATGAGTTTGTATTTATCAATCAATCACGAGGATTTGGGACTTCGGAGTTTTGAAATTAAAGCCGATAATTCGGCAACAATTGATTTGGGCGGATATACGACAGAGCGCGAAATAACAGGCGCGGGGTCGGCAATCGTAAAGCGCAATCGTAAAGTTTGGCAAATCGAAAGCGTCGATGTTTTTTGCGACATTGAAGCGGGCGATTTGGAGTATTTGCAGGGAACGCTAACAAGCCGAAAAGAAGCGGTAATAACATACCAGCACGACGACGGATTTACATATTCGGGAACGGGCGGAATTGCCGGCGACGTGAAGTATAACACGGCAGACAAAACCGTATCAATAAACCTTTCAGGCGGCGGAATGCTAACTAAAATTTAAGGGGGAATTATGAAAATTGAAACAATAGACAAAATAAATGAAGTCAGAAAAGAAATAAAGGCGACAAAAGACAAGATACTTCATTTACAATGGCTTACTTGCAATGGCACAAAGAAATATAAATTACGCATAGAAAACGGACTTTCCGATTTTTATGTTTTTGTGGATTTAGTGCCGTCTATTGAAGAGTTTGAAAAAGAGGTTTTACTAAAAACAAGAGAACTTTTAGAGTTAGGAGTTGAATTATGATAACAAGAGAGCAGGCAGAAGAGCAATTTTACGAATGGGCGTTAAATGCAAAAGAACTAACAAGAGAATCGATTGAAAACAACAAAAGCAAAAGAGATTTCGCCGAAACAATAATCGGCGCAATACAATTTGGGCGAATTGAATTTTTAGACGATAGTGTGAAATACAAATTGAAATACGAAATCGGCGGAATTAAAGAATTGACGATTAAAAAGCGTATTTTGATTTCAAAAAGCATTTCACATCAAAGTAGCAATCAGATTACGCTTGCGTTGCGGGCTATTGAAGCATATACGGAAACGCCTCTTGCAGTGTTAAATGATTTAGATATATTTGACTTTAACAGAATAGCGGCGATTATGTCTTTTTTCGGATAATTGACAAATCGGCAATCGGAAAAATGCTGGTTTTGATTTGTCAAGTATTCGAGTTTTTACCAATTCCCGCCGGCGAACTTTATGCAGACGATAAAGATTTCAACGGCGTGGAATATTGGTATAACGAAGCGGTAAAAATAAACGAGAAAAACGCAAAAGCAATGAAGCGTAAAAAGTAGTAAAAACAGCCGCAAATTTCAAGCAAAACCCTTGACTTTTGCGGCGTTTTGATGTATATTGTTAGTAGAGAGATAGGCGGGGAAAATGAGTTTTGTAGAAATAACAAAAATTGCGGACTTGACCGAAGAATTTAAGCGATTAAGTGAAGTTTTAGCGGTTTTGCTAAATGCAACAAGAGACGGCAACAACAAGGCGGAAATTAAAGTTAGCGACGGATTTAAGGAAGTTAAAGTTTTGGCAGATTTAACAGAAAATATTAGCGAAACAAAAGCAAAAATCGCAGAAACAAAAGCAAAAATCAAAAAAGCGAGTGAGGATTTGTAAAGGAAAGGGCGGGAATTATGGGAATGATAAATAATTTATTAGAGAAACACAACGCTTGGACTGAAAAAATGAGCGAAAATAAATATGTTCTCAAACATCACGCTTGGACTGAAAGAATGAGTGATAAAATGAGAAAAAATAAATTTTTTTGCAAAATAGACGCTTGGACTGATAAAATTAGTGAGAAAATTTAATTTCCGACAAATAATACTTTCAACATTCCACACATTTAACCTGCCAACATTGGCGGGTTTTTATTTTTTATCGAAAAACAAATAAGGAGTTGGAAAATGGGGAAACAAAATAATATTGCAATGGCAATTACTATGCAAAACGCGCAAGTAATAAATTCGCTAAATGCAATTAACAACAAATTTGATGATGTGCAAAATTCTATTGAGTCAATAAACAAGGTAGGTTTTAACAAGTTAAAAGCCGATGTAGTATATTACAACAACGCCCTGCAATTAACCACAACAGCACTAAAAAATGTTGCCGCAGTTATGGGGAAAGTTGTTGATTTATCAAAACAGGCGGGCGCACTTCAAAAGAAATTATCATTTGATATGCTCGGCACGGGCGCAATCGTTGATATTTCCACTGCCGAACGGGACATAAATAATATATCAAAGCAAATTAGAGAGTTTTCAGTTAGAACAAAGATAAATATGGGCGACACCGCCGATGTTGTGAATAAATTTTTAAGCAACGGATTTTCACAAGATTTAGCACTTGAACTAATACCGGATATGAATAGATTTAAGGGCGTTTTCCAAACAAATTTGAGTGAGATGTCGGACTTGTATAAAAACTTGGGCGTTATGGGAATTGATTTAACAGACCAAACAGCAGTAAGTAATAGTTTGAATAGCATTTACGCCGCAACGTCAAACGCAAATGTATCTTTTGAGGACTATAACAAAATGCTTAAAAATTCCGCGCCCGTTTTTAATAAATTCGGTATGGGAATAGACCAAATAAGCGCAAAAATGATGTTTTTGAGTGAAGAGGGATATTCGGGCGATAATATCACTAAAACTATCGAGGCGATAACTATGCAGTTGGTAAAAGCCGAAAAAACGGGCAAATCACTTGAAACGCACGGAATTGAAGAAATATTTTCAGGCGAAGCCCTAATTGCTATGCAGAAATATAACGCAAACTTTGAAAACAGCATAGGCGCAATAGCAGAAAAGATAGAAAAAGTAAAAGCGGAAAACCACATAGAATTTTTTGCAAAATTAAGAGAAAAATCACTTGACGAGGCACTAAACAGAGTAAATAACATAGCAAGTATTATGAAAGATATATTCTTAATTTCAATAATGCCGGCGTTGGCATACATTTTAGGCTTTGTTGAAAATATTTATGATTTCGTTTTGAATTTGATAACACCTTTTAGTTTTGTCTTTGACTTTGTCGCACAACACTTTGAAGTTATGAAATTTGTAATTGCCGGCGTTGGAATTGCACTTTCGGCAGCATTTGCGCCGGCGGTTTTGGCAGTAGGCGCAATAATCGGCGGCTTTATGATAATAAACGCCGCAGTAGAGCGATTTAACGAAATAATGGAAGAGGGCGGAGTATTAGCGGACTTCTTAAAAAACACAATAGCATTTACCGCCGGACTATTCGCCGCAATATTAGGATATAAAACAGCAATTGTAATAAAAGAAAAAATATCGTCAGGGCTTGAAGCATTGCGGAGCAAACATCAAGTAGCAACAAATGCGTTGCTTGCAAAAGAGTTAGTGATTAAAGGTTTGTTGCTGGCAAAACAGGTAGCAATTACAGCACTTAAAAATCCGTTATTGTTAGCGGCGGGCGTAGCGGCGGCGGCGGGCGGAATAGTGGCTATGAATAATATGGTGGGAAAAAAAGGCGACGAAACCGCAAGCGCATTTGAAAGTCCGATTGACAAAGCCGATAAAGCCGTTGAAAGCGGCACGGATTTAAGCCGTTTTACAATGCCGCAAATACAAACAATAGACCCGACCGCCCGAAACGCAGAAAGAGGCGAAAGCGGCGGACGTAGCGGCGGCGGCTCAAACGAGCGCATTATCCGGCACGAGGTAAGATTGTTTTTAGAGCGCGGAGTAAGCGCAGTTTCCTCTACCGGCGACCGAAGCAATAACGGAGTTTTAGTTTTATCGTTGCGAGATTAAATAAAATCATACTTTCAACATTCCGAGCAATACGCAAAAAACACACATCAAAAAAATACTTTTCTCTTAAACAACGGCAGAAATGGCGGAAAAACAAAAGGAAGCCCCTAAACTTCATTAGTTTAAGAAAGCCATTTCTGCCGTATTTATTCAAGGAGAATAAAAAAATGAGCGACGAAATACTTAAATCAATACTTTCCGCCGGCGACAAGGCGATTTATGCCGTAATAAAAAAAGAGGCATTTACCGCGAGCGACGGCAATGTTCAGCAGGCGGTAAAGCGGAATGATATTGTTTCGCTAATAAATTATATACTGAAATTTGAGAAAGATATTCAAAGCAAAAGTTTTTATGAAGAACGGCGGGCGAAAAAAGCGGAAATATTAAAATTCCTGAAAGAAGAAAGCCCGAAAATAATTGAAATGCAAAACTATACGGCAAACAGCGGACAAAACAAGCAATTTGTTTCTTATATTTCCGCAGATAAAATATTGCAGGCAATAAAACTTTTAGAAAACACGGCGCACACCTCGAATGCGAAAGTAATTTGGGGGTAAATTATGATTGATTTTTTCAACACAATATACGGATTAGCAACGGCATTTATATTTACGTGCGGTTTGGTAATAATAATTTTCCGTATAACAAATAAATATTGCGAGGCACAAATCGGAAAAGACGGAATCAAGTTAAATACTTCAAATAAAAATCACTATCCGACAAATAAAATCGACAAACATTACAATCAATTCATTTCGGATTTTAATAATTTCGCTTGCGATATGTACGATTTCCTTGTTAATAATCTCGAAATTGACGACAAAATATTTTTCGGACAGATTTATTCACTGCATATTAAAGCAAACATTAGAAATTACATTGAAAATTGCGTTCGGCTAAATCATATTCCCGCAAGAAACACAAAAGAACACGACGAATACATAAATATTCACTTGGCACAAATTATGCGAACTTGTGAATTTTTATCAAATGTGGTTTCTAAAAAATACAATTACGAAACAAAGGCGTATAATTTCGGAAACATAGCGAAATCATTTTGCGTTTTGATTGAAAGGTATAGGTAGGATATGCTAAACAATTATTACCCCTATATGTTACAAGAATTTCGAGCGCAAGAAGCAAAAGAGGATTTGCGAAAGTATTACGCCAAAAAAGCCGGATTTGCGGCATTTAGATTTTTATTTGAACTTTTAAGGAAAAGAGGTAAAATATGAGAACATTACAAGGACAATCGTTGCACAACACAAACGGACTATTCAAAAACGAAACACAACCAAACTCAAACGACGGCACGGAATTAGTCGCAGAAAATCCGCTAACGGATTTGTATTACGCTTCTCTGAATTTGCTCGAAGTATGCGGAGAAAAACCAAGTGAAGAACGTGAAGAAATAGACGGCAAATCGCAAATAGTAGATGCGTTGGATAGTAGATATGCGAATAAAGAAGCGACAGAAGAGGATATAAAAACAATTAACAGTAAAATTAAAGACAATTTTTCAGACACGGATTTAGAAAACTCGAATGTGAATTTGCAAACAAAAATAAATAATTTGAATTACGATATTAGTATTATTGAAGGCGCAATAAATGATTTGCGAAGAGCCGATTCTGCGATTTTGATTAAAAGAAGGATTGTATATGGACGTGTATTCGCGACGCCCTCAACGCCAGAATACGTTATTTCTGATAGCGTATGGCTACCTGAACATTGTAATATTGTAGCACTATCCGGAAGTTTTTTCCCTGAAAGTTCATCCATTACAACGAAACATCAATCTCCTACAAATATTAAATTAGATAGAGTTAATAGAGAGGAATATATTTTATCTGCAAGTATAAATATATCTACTGTTACTTACGCTAATATCTATATTATTATAGATTATACTGAACCTAATTGGTAATTTAATTATTAAAATTATGAAAAGGAAATAACAATGGGACAAATGACAACGAAAAAACTTTTTAACGGGAAAGAGTTGCACGTTTTAGGGCAGGATTTCCCGCCGAAATGGGGGAAGTTTTACAGCGATACGACAAACGATTTAATCGACGGCGTGAATGAACTCGACAAGAAAAAAGCAAATGAAAGTGATTTGCAGGCGCAAATTGCGAATTTTGCCGCGCACGAAAACGACCAGCGCACACCGAAACATTTAACGCAAACGCAAAAGAATAATTTACTTGCACTTTTAACAAATTTTACCGCACACGAGGCAGACGAACGCACACCGAAACATTTAACGGCGCAACAAAAAAGTGATTTGCTGGCGCATTTGCTCGACAAAATACAGCATATTACAGGGAAAGAGCGCGAAGAATGGAAACAAAACACCGCCGACATAATAACTATTTTTGAACTATTAGCCGGCGGCTTTGGCAGTGGTAAAGTCGCTTGGAGTATTGCCGGCGATTTTGCCGTTATACAAAGCCCGACACAAGCGGAATTAACGGCAGTATTTGCGCGAGCGTATCCGAATGCGACACCGGCAAATACCGATATTGTAATTAACCGCGAAAATTCAAACAGCAAATATATGTTCGACGGCACGGAATGGATTGATATTAATGCTTTTAATTCAAAGGATATGAACAGAGTAAATTCCAGCAATGGCGCGGGCGGCTGGAATAATACGGACATTTCCATATCCGACGACGGTAGGAGTATGAATTTTTTACGTACTGGTTGGGGGTATGTTAAAGTTTCTTATGATTCGATACAAGTATATAACAGTTTCGGCGTTTTGGTTATGGATTTTACCCGCGACGGCATATGGCATCACGAGATACAACAACTCAAAGGCAGTTTTGGAGTTGATACAATAGCATACAACGGATTTCCCGACTGGAACGTTGGGAAAGCAAATATCCGCAGATTATGCAACGACGGCAACAACGACTTGATTTCTATTTCAGAGGAGTTTTTGCAAAGAACGGAAGGAATGCCGCCAAACGTAAAACAATACTTCGGCACAAGAAGCCCGCATAATGTGCAATTAGTGATTGAAAATTACATTCCAAGCGACAGCGAGTTTGTAGTTTGGAAAAAAGTAAGCGAGTTTGTCGCTTCGGAAATAGGTAAAATACCACCATTCCCTGATTTAACTAATTATTTGCATAGAAGCGCATACACTTCCGATGCAAATGTTATACCTTATATGAGAAGATTAAACATTTCGACAATAGACGCAAGAACCTCAAATCTTCCGAATTTCCTTGAAGATGTAGATAAAACTTCCGGTATTCTCTTTTCGACAGGGGCTACGGATTTTAGTTTTATGCCAACTTTTGGAATGCAATGGCTTTTTACAAGTACAGGAAGAATATTTAACAGGACATATAATAACGAATTGGTATTCAGTAATTGGCGTGAAATCGGAGACGGCTCATCGTGGAATGGAGAAACGAGCGCAGGCGGTGCAACTCTTACGCCATCTGTACTAACAAGAGCAGTAATACGGGAAGACGGGAAATTTGCTCTGCTAACCAATACAGTAATAGGTAATAATGGAATAAGGGCTTACGTAAATACTTTTGGACTTATTATTGACGGTAGTGATTTATTGGCTCAAATATCAAAAAAACAAGACGAACTCGAAAGCGGAGTAAATATCAAAACGATAAATAATCAGTCATTACTCGGAAGCGGAAATATTGAGATTCAGGGCGGCGGTGGTGGTATCGTGTCTTTTAGCATTGTGATAAATTTACGAACTTTAACACAAGCATTTAACGGAAATCAAAACTATGTGATAGATATAAACGACACACGAATAGGCAACGGCAACGGCTTTGTTTGGAGTTATGCAATAAGTCCGCAATTGTACGGAAAAATGAGCCAAAGTAATATGCTTTGGGTAGCAAAAGCGTGTTTTGCCGCAAATAATAGGTTTAGTTGCGTTGTGAGAGCGACAGAATACCAAGAATTAGCCGCGTCAGGCGATACCATTACATTTACATTTATTAGACAGTAAAAAAGCGGGCGGGCGCAATGGTAAATACACTTTTCACAAACGATTTGAACGGCGGCGATATTGCAGTAAAAAGCGACGGCATACAACGCGGCGATTTTCTGCAAACTGCCGTATATTGCGCTCTTTTCGGCGGAAATGTGGAAGAAAATACAAAGCCCGAATATCGCAGATACGAAAGCAATAAATCGTATTGGGGAAACGCATTTTTGCGCCGTCAGTTTAATTCGGAAACCGAAAGAGCGTTGCGAAACAATACCACAACGGCGGACGGATTAAGCGAAATACGCAAGGCAGTATTTACGGATTTACAGAAACTAATTCCCACAGAAATTGACAAAATTACGGAAGTTTATGTTTCGCAGTCGGCAACAAATCCAACGCGGATAAAAATAACGATTTTCATTGAAGCGCAACGCATACACAAACAATTTATTTTTGAGGCGGGCGAAAATGGTTAAATATTCCTCATTCGGAACACTACCTTTCGGACACGAACTATTCGGCGGCATTCTGCTCGACGAGCAGGAAATAAACCGGGTACTCGAAAGAATTTTGCAAAGATACCCGCGCGGTTTTGCTTGGAAAGGAAAGAATTTACAAGCAATTACACGGGCGTTTGCGCTTGAATTTTACACGCTTCAAAAAAACGCAATAGCACAGGCGCAAGTAAATAATTTTTTCAAAGAATATGCAATCAAATCGGGAAAAAATATTTCATTGCCGTCGATAGAAAAGGCGTTACATTCGGCAGGATTTACGCAGGCACAACTATTTTACACAACGGGCGAACGAAAGTATATTGCGCCGAAAGCCGCATCAAGCACACAATTCGGCAACGAAAAAGGAATGTTCGGGCGGGGAATGTTCGGCGGACATTATCACAAACCACACCCGAAAGATTATCCGCACGGCTCAGTGCTACACACCGGCAGAATTGACTTTCTGCTAAACAAAGTGGAAACGCCCGACAATGAAGCAATCGCAGTTTGGAATTTGATAACGAATAATCGCAACACGCAAAGGTTTGTTTTTTATGTAGGTCGCATAGGAAACTTTTTGTCGCCGATTCGTTTTGAAAACCAAGAGCAATATTTAGAGTTTCGTCGCATTTTGATTGAGCATATACCTTTTGGTATGTTCGGGATAATTAACTATGATATTTGGAGATAGCGGTATGTTTTACGATTTCCGCAAAACAAAGCAAAAAGAAATATTGCCCGTTCTTTCGACAACACAGACAGACACATTAGCAATAACTAAACGCACACTTGATTTTCCTGAATTAGTTTTGCAAATACTCAAAAATCAAAAGAGCAAATCCGAAATTGAAATAAACACATACAACACTAATAAAGAGATTTTGCTTTTTTGCGAAAAGGCAAAGGAATATTGCGAAAAAATAACAATAACAACGGATTGCGTGAAACATAATAATTTTACGGAAATGAAAAAATTAAAAGACATCGGAATATGTGTAGGTGCTAAATTTAACCATTCAAAAGCGGTAATAATTCGCAACGCCGAAAACAACATTTTGATTTCAAGCAGTTTCACATTCAAAAAGAATTTAACAACAACGCAAGCGATATTTATTTCCCGCGACGAAAAATATTTTACGGATAAAAATTACTTTGATATTAGAAATCTGCAAATACAAAATTTGCTTAAATTAGCAACGGAACAAACGCGGGAAATAGTGATTTTAAGTTTTGCGCTTTCAAATCACGCGGGCTATTTGTCGCTAATTAAAAAACGTTTGCCGAACACCGAAATCAAAGTAATTCACGATAAATACTATTGCAAACATTCTATCAAAACGCTCTATGGATTGCGCAAATCAGGCGTAAAACTTTATTACGATATAAACCACATTAAAGCGGTGTATTTAGACAACGGCGACAACGGGAAAGTGCTTTTTTTAACATCAGCAAACATCGGCAATAATTTTCGGATAGAGGACATTACTAAAATAGAAAACCAAGACGATATAAATTCATTTATGGGGGCAATATGGAAAACAGCAAAAGAGTATTGATAGAAGAATTAGCAGAGTTGCAATTTTCCGACGGCGAAATATGCAAGTTGGCAGATATTGAAATAAACGCAGAAATCGCCGAAATAATATCTATTTCCCGTTTGAAGTCGGAACATCAAATTCGCAAGATACTTTTTGATATGGCAAAGAATGGCAATCCATACGCGCAAAAGCAGTTTGCGGAGTTGATAGAAAAACGGCAAAAATCTAAAATTCTTAAAAGATAATAGTTTGCGATATAGTATTTTATGGGTGTTCTTTGAGTTATTTCTTTGCGAATGAAAAAAGTAGTGAGTTTTTATTTAGCACAATAGAAATAGAATTTAGAACGTTATGCAATTCATTTGCGGCGTTCCTTTTCTGTTTATTCTTACGTGCTATGGGCTTCACTACTGCCTTTCATTCGCAGGAATGGCTGAAAAACGAACGCCCGTTTTATTTCAACAATTAAATCGGCGTTTTACTTTCGGCAATTAGCAATAGTGCTTTTGCATAAATTTTTTATTTTAATTAAAGGGGGCTTTTATGCTTTTGTTTTTAGGTTTAGTTTTTGCAATAGTTAGTATTGCAGTGTTTATGAGCGTGTCAGACAAAAAAAACAAAGAAAAATTACTGTCTGACCCACGAATGAAAGGCGCAAATTTGCTTTTTAGTAATTCGGTAAAATTAGCAATATCCGAAAATGGATATGTGGGCATTATTCAAGGTTTGGTAATGGAAATATTTCACATAAAAGAAATTGTCTCTTTTAGTATTTCCAAAAAAGAAAAAGGGAAAAAGATAGAAAAGGTTTTGCTTGATTTTTCGTTTAATGATAAGAAAAGTAGTTTTGCAATATTTGACAATGGGACATATTCGATAGGCGCTGAAAACAACGAAAAAAGAATAAGCGAACTACTTTCTGAATTAGAGCGAATTAAAAAGAAGTTTGAAAACACAGACATTCCGAAAATTGACACAAACGAAAATTTGTGTGAAGTCAATAAAAGCAGTAATAAAATTGCTTACATAGTTGCCGTAGTTTCTTTGC
>Ga0209737_10000618_pt1 | contig 28277 bp, 36 predicted proteins | sample TergutCu122P3_FD_187284 | JGI IMG/M metagenome (GOLD analysis project Ga0209737, IMG submission 187284) | Cubitermes ugandensis P3 segment gut microbial communities from Kakamega Forest, Kenya - Cu122 P3 (SPAdes) (version 2) | ecosystem: Host-associated > Arthropoda: Insects > Digestive system... | reverse complement strand
GTAGCCGTTGCACAACCGTGCAAAATTTTGTTTAAATAGCAAAAATACACTTCAAATAAGCCTTTTTATCGAGGCTTATTTTTTTATTGAGATAATTGCAGTTTAAAAAATGAAGGCTTATTTTGGTTTACAATGAAAATCGTCTGCCGCTACCAAACTCAGATTATAAAACATCTTGGGAGTAAATTCTTTTTTGCCTTGCATAGTAAACTTATTGTATATCACAAAGTTACACTTTTTATGTGATATAAACAAATGAATATCAATAATTTAAAAATTTTTTATCGTATATTTGGCGAGTTGTGCAACAGGCACGAGCGGTTTGGCGAGAGCGGGGGTGTATGCCCGCAGACACTTTTGTGCTGATATTCAAGTGTGTAGCCCGCCCGAACATTTGTGAGCCCCCCGCCCTCGTGAAGCCGCCACCACGTTAGCCGCAAGTGGCGTGCGACACTTCAAGCGAGAAACGTCTGAAAATTAGAAAAAAATGTTGCGGAGAAAAAAACATTTATTCACCGCATAAAATGCGGAAAATATTATGTATATTTGCTGCAAAATTTATTTGATATGGCAAGGTATATTTATCAGTATAAAAATTGGACGAATTTTACTTGGGATTACAGTAAAATAGCCCTTGTACTCGGCGAGGTTCGTAATTTGCAGGGCAAATTATTAGGCACAATGAATGCTTTGGGATTTTCATTACAATCAGAAGCAGTACTTGAAACCTTAACACTTGATATTATGAAATCGTCTGAAATAGAGGGAGAAAAACTTAATCGTAAACAAGTCCGTTCTTCTATTGCAAAACGTTTGGGCTTGGAAATAGGAGGATTAGAATTTATTGACAGAAGTGTAGAAGGCGTTGTGGAAATGCTACTTGATGCAACTCAAAATTACACCGATGATTTAAGTGAAGACCGACTTTTCGGTTGGCATTCTGCACTTTTCCCGTCGGGTAGAAGCGGAATGTATAAAATTGAAGTTGGGAAATATCGCACGGGGGAAATGCAAGTAGTTTCAGGGGCAATGGGAAAAGAAATAATTCACTTTGAAGCGGTTGAAGCAAAAAATGTGAAACCTGAAATGGATAAATTTATCAATTGGATAAACGAAAAACCTCAAATTGATACAGTCATAAAATCAGCCATTGCTCATTTATGGTTTGTAACAATTCACCCCTTTGACGATGGGAATGGGCGTATTGCAAGAGCAATTTCGGATATGCTACTGGCTCGCAGCGATGGTAGTTCACAACGATTTTACAGTATGTCGAACCAGATTTTGAAAGAGCGAAAAAAGTATTATTTGGCATTGGAAAAAACTCAACACAGCGATTCTGATATAACACTTTGGCTAAATTGGTTTCTTAATTGCTTGAAAAATTCGTTGCTTAACACGGAAGTTACTCTCAAGAATGTATTTCGTAAGGCAAGTTTTTGGGAAACGCACAGAAACACACAACTCAATGAACGACAAAGATTTATTATCAACAAACTGTTTGATAATTTGGCTTCGCCGAGCTCCGCTTCGCTACGGTTCTATGGCAAACTAACGTCCTCGAAATGGGCAAAAATGACAAAAACCTCATCAGACACCGCTTTACGAGACATAAAAGATTTAATGGAAAAAGGAATTTTTAAACAAGATGAGGCAGGCGGAAGAAGTACAAATTATGAGTTGATAAGTGGAGGTGTATGCTCGCAGACAGTTTTGTCGAAACTTGGAAGTGCATCGCCCACCCGAACCTTTGTGGAACCCCCGCCTGCGTGAAGTCGCCACCCCATTATCTGTCATTTTGAGACAGCGTAGTGCGATTGGGAAGCAAAAAGAAAAATGAGTAAAAAGACAACATAGTTGACTTTTAAAAACGAATATAATTGTGTATGAAAAATATTGAGAAAATAGAATCAATTTTAATGCAACAAGGTTTGTCGGATTATAGATGGATAAATCCGAAGGAAATGGTTGTTGCACAATGGGTACGTGTGAAATGTTATTACGGATGTGATGAATATGGTTCAGGTACTTGTCCTCCCAATACTCCAAGTGTAGAAGAATGTGAGAAGTTTTTTAAAGAATATGAGAAAGGAATCATTATCAGACTAAAAACAATTGTAGACAAAAGTTCATATCCTTTTGATTGGTCTATAGATATAACAAGTAAATTATTAGCAATAGAGCGAGATATTTTTTTAATGGGATTCCCAAAAGTTTTTTTACTGAATCATACATGTTGCATGTGCTGTAAAACTTGTTCGGGCAATAGAATCGAATGTAAAAATAAAATGAAATCAAGACCAAGTCCCGAAAGTTTTGCAGTTGACGTTTATCAGACAGTTAAAAATGCAGGTTTAGAAATAAAAGTTGTTACAGACAATCCTGCTGAAATGAACAGAATAGCAATAGTATTGATTGAATAATATAGCAATGAGCCACCACCTACGCAAGCAGGCGGGAGCGAAGTGAACAAAGCCGTGAAAACTCGACCATTCAACCTTAAATAAATAATAACTTAAAATAGTAATAAGATGAACAGACAAATTTTCAAGTATTTAGCAGTAGCAGCCATTGCTGTTATGATGCTTACAGGTTGTGAGGTAGAAAGAATCATAGAACCTTGCGAGCGCGACGGAACGGGAGTATTAAAATTAATTAATAAGACCCCATTACGATTTACCGTAAAGATTGACGGAAAAAATCATGGGCAAATAGAAGCACGCGATGTAAAAGAGTACGTACTAAGGAGAGGCGAGAATTGGGTTTGTATTGAACTTAGTAATGCAATATGTTATAAGGACTTTACAATAAATATTATTCCTTGCGAAATTACAACTAAAGAATTGAATAATTAATATTCAAAAATAATTAGTTTGACCTGCTATGAAAACAGGAAACAACATCGAATATTTTGAAACCCGAACCGATTGGCGAAAGTGGCTTTTAGAAAATTTTGAAACTGCTCGCGAAATTTGGTTCGTATTTCCTCTTAAATCGTCGGGAGAAAAAAGTGTTTTGTACAACGATGCCGTGGAAGAAGCCTTGTGTTTCGATTGGATTGACAGCACTGTAAAATCATTCGACGAAAAATGTAGAATACAGCGTTTTACGCCTCGAAACCCCAAAAGCGCCTATTCGCAGTCAAACAAAGAACGACTTGCGTGGCTGTTGGAACACAAAATGATACACCCGAAATTTGAAGAAAAAATCCGGAAAATTCTATCCGAACCGTTCGTTTTTCCCAACGATATAATCGAAAAATTAAAAGAAAATGAAACAGTGTGGGAAAACTATCAAAATTTTTCTGATTCATACAAGCGAATTAGAATTGCCTATATTGAGGCAGCAAGAATACGACCCGAAGAATTTAAAAAGCGTTTGAAAAATTTTATTGGCAAAACATTTGAAAATAAAAAGATAGTGGGTTTTGGCGGAATTGAAAAATACTATTAATCAAAAAAATTGCTGCACATTTTCTACATTTTTTGAAAAATTGTTAAAAAGTTATTCCGAATTTTGTCAATCCAAAAGTTTTATCTACTTTTGCAGACTGAAATTTTGAATTTATATGTCGGGGCAACGAATACAATATATGATACCATTGCAATCGTTGGGCGAAGGCGTTCATAACATGGAATTTACGATTTCAAAAGAGTTCATTGAATTACAAAATATTGAAAATATGCTCGATGCACAACTACTTGTGCAGGTAATTTTTACCAAACGAGCACAGATTCATACATTGGAACTAAACATGCGTGGTATGGTAGAAATGCCCTGCGACCGTTGTTTGGAACCGGTACAATTGACAATAAAAAATTCACACGAATGTGTAATAAAAGTAGGTGCAAATGAAGAAGAATTTGCTGATACCGACGATGTTATATGTATTGACGCTCACGAAAAAGAATTAGATATAACACACATTTTGTACGAAAACTTATTGTTATCGCTTCCGCTAAAAAAAGCGCATACACAAGGTAAATGCAATGCCGATGTAACAGCTTATATAAAAGAAGTGAAAAAAACAAACCAAGAAAAAACAGACCCGAGATGGGATTTACTTAAAAATGTAATTATAAATTAAAATTAAAAAACGATGGCACATCCTAAACGAAAAACATCGAGCACACGTCGCGATAAAAGACGTACACACGACAAAGCAGTTCTACCAACACTAAGCCGTTGCTCGGCTACCGACACTGTACACCGTCGTCATACGGCTTATGAAGTTGACAGCAACTTGTACTACAACGGTAAGTTGATGATAGAAAATAAAGCATAATTTCAATTTAATTTGAAATAGCATGAGAATAGGTATCGATGCTATGGGTGGGGATTTTGCCCCCGAAGTTGCGGTAATGGGCATTATACAGGCAAGTAAAGAAATACCTGCCGGTGCAACTATTGTGGCGTATGGCGATGCAACTATTATTGAGTTGATATTACAACGTGAAAATTGTAACAGTTCAAATATTGAAATAATAGATGCTCCCGAAGTTATAGGAATGAATGACCATCCGGCAAAAGCGTTTCAGATAAAACAAAATTCAAGCATTACGGTTGGATTTAAACATTTGCACGGCGGTAAAATAGATGCTTTTGCAAGTGCCGGCAGCACCGGAGCCATGATGGTGGGCGCAATGTACACCATTAAATCAATTCAAGGAATTATTCGTCCCTGTATAACCGGACCGGTACCAAAACTTTCAGGCGGAAAAATGACAACCCTGCTTGACGTGGGACTTAATTCCGATTGTAAACCCGATGTGCTGTACCAATATGGTACGTTGGGAAATTTGTTTGCAAAATATTATTACGAAATCGAAAATCCAAAAGTTTGTTTGCTCAATATAGGCTCGGAAGAAGAAAAAGGAAATCTTTTGACACGGGCTGCCCACGAACTGATGAAAGACAGTTTCGATTATAAATTTTGTGGTAACATAGAAAGCAATGAATTGTATTCCGATAAGGTCGATGTAATCGTATGCGACGGTTTTACCGGAAATATTGTACTCAAACAAGTAGAATCGCTCTACAATGTAGCACAGGAATTGAACGTAAGCAATCCGTTTTTTGAACATTTCAATTACGAAAATCATGGAGGAACGCCTGTTTTGGGTGTTAATGCTCCGGTTATTATTGGTCATGGCGCTTCAAATGCAAAAGCAATAAAAAACATGATACTTCAAACCCATAAGGTTATTGTTTCGGATTTAACTGAAAAAATTAAACAAGCATTTCAATAATGAGTAAACTACAAGCAGCTATTACCGGCGTTTACGGTTGGGCACCCGAAGATGTTATTACCAACGAAGATTTATCGAAAATGGTTGATACCAACGATGAATGGATTGTAACCCGCACCGGTGTAAAAGAACGAAGAATATTGAAAGACCCCACACTCAGCACTTCCGACATGGCTGCCAATGCCATAAAAGGTTTGCTGGAAAAAACAGGAACAAAACCCGAAGAAATAGAACTTATTATAGTAGCTACCATTACGCCCGATATGATTTTTCCGTCGTGTGCAGCCATGACAGCTACCAAAGTAGGCGCAAAAAATGCCTTTGCTTTTGATTTTAATTCGGCGTGTTGTGGGTTTTTATTCGGATTGGAAACAGCTGCGCAATTTATTACATCGGGCAAATACAAAAAAGTAATACTTGTGGGCGCCGATAAAATGACTACACTTACCGACTACACCAATCGCAATACCTGCATACTTTTTGGCGATGCAGCAGCAGCAGTGCTTTTAGAACCAAATTACGAAGGTTTGGGCGTGATAGATTCCGTACTTCACGTTGACAGCACCAATTGGGAACATTTATGCTTAAAAGCAGGCGGCGCCATGAAACCGGCTTCGCACGAAACCGTTGATGCGCACGAACATTATATTCATCAAGAAGGACAACCGGTATTTAAACTTGCCGTAAGGGCTATGGCTGGTTCTGCTAACGCTATTTTAAAACGCAACAACCTAACCGGCGACGATATTCAATATTTAATACCTCATCAGGCAAACAAACGAATAATTGACTCAACGGGTCATTTTATGGGTTTAACCGAAGATAAAGTGTGCATAAACATTCAAAAATACGGCAACACCACCGCAGCAACCATTCCGCTGTGTATGGCAGAATTTGCCCCGCAATTTAAGAAAGGCGATAACATTATATTGGCTGCATTTGGAGCGGGGTATAGTTGGGGGGCTTTGTATTTGAAATGGGCGATATAAATAGCAAATTACAATACATAAAAGCTGAACGTAATTGTTTGGCTTTTTTTATAAATATATGTATGAATTGAAAATTAATGTGTACTTTTGTAAGTAATCTATAAAAATTGGCATAATTTTTGAGAAAGCGGAATAAAAATTAATTAATCTAAAAATGTAATATTATGAAAAAATGTGCACTTTTTCTTTTTTTGGTAATCTCGTTGTTTTCGTGTAAAAAAGAACAGGAAATAATCAATTACATAGAAATCAATGGTCAATCATATCAATTACGCCACGCTTTTTTTGAAGATTACGGTACTACTATGTGGGGAGTTGATGTTCCGTACAGAGAGTATTATATAGAATTACAATCGCATGAAACGGACTTTCCTTCATCGATGTTAGGATTTTATTTGTATTCGTGGGATACTCGCAATATTGGCGACGGTACCTATCGTTTTGGTGGAAATTCCGGCGATTTTCAGCAAGCATTTGCCGGAGTGCGTATGCAATATGATTCAAAAGGTCAGTTAGTAGATGGTTTATTACTTGAAAATTTAGACCCTGCGTATAACAACAGAATAGATATACGCTCAGGCAAACGAAATAAAATATTCGACATTAATCTGCGATTTATAAAAGGTGGACAAAGCTATACTGTTACCGCTCATTATGAAAATACTATGGTTGAGCATATTCCGGTAGGGTATTAACAAGCCCCCTAAATCCCCCTTAGGGGGGACTTTTTGCTTACTGCTATTCCTGTAACTTATCAGTAAAAACATAAAATAAAAGACAAAAATCTAAATATTAACCACAGTTCTCAAGTCCCCCCTTGAGGGGGATTTAGGGGGCTTTTCTTCTAAATTCCTAAATGAAAGTCTTAATAGTAAACAAATCAAAACACCCCATGCCGCAGTACGCCACCGAGCACAGCGCCGGCATGGATTTACGAGCCAATTTAAATGAACCGGTAGTATTGCAACCGCTCGAACGCAAAATTATTCCTACCGGATTGTTTATAGAACTGCCCGAAGGCTACGAGGCGCAAATTCGTCCACGTAGCGGATTGGCTGCCAAACATGGCATTACCTGTCTCAATACTCCCGGTACTATTGATGCCGATTATCGAGGCGAAATAGGCGTAATTCTGGCAAATGTATCGAACGAACCCTTTACCGTTACCGACGGCGAACGAATTTGCCAAATGGTAATAACCCGTTACACCAAAGCCGAAATGGTTGAAGTAGAAGAATTGTCGAGCAGCGAACGTGGTGCGGGCGGGTTTGGTTCTACGGGGAGGAAATAAATAGGAGACGAGGGATTAGGAACCCCGAAGGGCTCAACGAAGTTAAACAAGGAGATGAGGGAAAATATAACGATAACCGAACTTTTGTTAAATATCTATTGAATATCAATCGAATATCTATGAATATCTAAAAAATCCTAAAACCTTGTACCTATAACTTTGTGCCTATAACCTTGTATCTAAAACCTTGTATCTAAAAAACTAAAAAAAATGAAAATAATAATCCCCATGGCAGGTATGGGCACTCGTATGCGCCCTCACACATTAACAGTTCCAAAACCCTTAATTCCGGTATATGGCAAACCAATTGTACAAAGTTTGGTTGAAGACCTTGCATTGGTAACTACCGAAACAATTGAAGAAATAGCCTTTATAGTACACCCTTCGTTTGGCAAAACGGTTGAACAATCGTTGCTCGATATGGCGCACAATATGGGAACGAAAGGCGTAATTTACTATCAGGCACAAGCGCAAGGGACGGCTCATGCCATAAATTGTGCAGCACAATCATTGAAAGGCAATGTTATTGTTGCCTTTGCCGATACGCTGTTTATTTCAAATTTTACGCTCAATACCCAGCTTGATTCTATTATTTGGGTGCAACAAGTTGAAAATCCCGAAGCATTTGGTGTGGTAAAAACCAATGAACAAGGTGTAATTACCGATTTTGTGGAAAAACCGAAAGATTTTGTGAGCGACCTTGCAATTATTGGTATTTATTACTTCAAAGACGGCGAAAATTTACAACGGGAATTACAATATTTAATTGACAACAATATTCACGTAAAAGGCGAATATCAACTTACAACGGCTTTGGAAAACATGAAAAACAAAAACCTGCAATTCCATGTAGGCAAAGTTAATACATGGCTCGATTGCGGCAATAAAAATGCAACGGTTGATACTAACACACAATTGTTGCAACACTATGGCTCAAAAATTTCGCAGAATATTGAGTGCATCAATTCGCACATTATAGAGCCGTGCTGCATTGCCGACGGCGTGAAAATTGAAAATTCTGTTGTGGGACCAAATGTTTCGATAGGTACCGGCACAAAAGTTTCACATTCAGTGATTTCCAATACGATTATTCAAAATAATTCGTGCATTTCAAACGTTAGAATAGATAATTCTATGGTGGGAAATTGTGCTACGGTTGCAAAAAATGCTATGGATTTGAGTGTGAGTGATTATAGTGAAGTGCGAGATTAATAGACTGTTAGACACAAGACTTATAAAAAAATGGTTTTTACTAATTGAACTTATTTAGTGAAGAATTTGATATTTTTATTTGATAAATAGTAATCGAAAATATATTTTTGTGGGTTAATTGGAAACAGCAAATGAACAAACCAATAGTATATACGGTAGGGCACTCAACACATCAACTTGATTTTTTTCTTGAGTTGATAAAAACTGTTGATATAAATTGTATTGTTGATGTTCGTAGTGTTGCGGCAAGTGCATACAACCCGCAATACAATAAAAATTCATTTAAAAATTTTCTCAAGAACAATCACATTCAATATTTGCCTTTTGCCGAAGAATTTGGAGCAAAACAGACTGATTATAATTTGTTAGATGACGATGAAAAATTGGATTTTGAAAAATTTAGAAAAACAAGGCAGTTTAATCACGGATTAGAAAGAATTTGGCAAGGAATAAATAAAAATTTTAGAATTGCCCTTATGTGTTCCGAAAGCGAACCATTGGATTGCCACCGGTTTTCTATGGTTTCTATTGGACTGGAAAATGATGGATTTGAGGTAAAGCATATCTTGAAAGACAAATCTATTAAAACTAACGTGGAATTGGAAGATGAATTGATAGCAATATATCTGAAAAAGGAAAAAATATCTCAAAGAAATTTATTTATGCCTGATATTACTCGCGAAACACAATTAAAAGAGGCATTAAGATTAAAAAACAAAGAAATAGGTTTTTCGCCATATTTAACCGACAAAGAACAAGAAGTGTATGATTAAACTATATACAATTGGTTTTACTGAAAAAACAGCAAAAGATTTTTTTTCATTATTACAAAAAGCAAAAGTCAAAAAAATTCTTGATGTAAGAATAAATACCATTTCTCAATTGGCGGGTTTTGCCAAAGGTAAAGATTTGGCGTATTTTGCAAAGGCGATTATTGATGCTGATTATGAACATGATATTGATTTAGCACCCACAAAAGAATTGTTGAAAGATTATAGAGACAAAAAAGTTGATTGGGCAAAATATGAAAAGGAATATATTGATATTCTCAACAAGAGAAACATATTGAAGAAATTGGATTTCAACAAGTTAGACGGAGTTTGCTTTTTGTGTAGCGAACATGAACCAAATATGTGTCATCGCCGATTGCTTGCAGAATATTTGCAAAAAGCGAACAAAGAAATCGAAATTATCCATTTAGTAAAATAAGTTTTTGATACTCAGTTAAATATGTCAATAATACAGTTATCCGTTATTCAAGTGTCGCCGGCTAAAACAGCAGGTCGTTTCATTACCAAACTTCAGCACAAAATTGAAGCAAGTGTTAATGCAGACGGACTTCCAATTTCAGGAAATCAGGTATACAGCATTATGTTGCCGGTGCAACAGCCTGTTGGCAAGGAGCTTACCATTGACTTGGACAACTACAATATCATAGACAGCGAATATTTGCCCAAAGGAAACGATAAACCTGTGCCATTGAAATGGCTAAGTCCTAAAAACGAACAGAAGATTGTTGATGACAAAACTTTGTTAAAAGTCCGTTTTGTCTGTTTGGCAAATTCTTTCAAAGAAGGCGGAAGATGTGTGGCAGGAATAATGTTAGATGAAAATAATAATCCTATTCTTGAAAATGGAAATCCTAAATGGGTTCGACCTGTTTGTAATACAGAACATGGAGAAGTGCCAACGCACTTGGCGGTTAATATAAATCTGCTTGATATTATTGAAATAAAAGTATTGAGTTATCCAAATTTGAATAGTTACCAATCGGAGAATGCTTTATTTGAAGGAAATTCACTTTGTGTAACAGGGAAATATGATAAAACCAAATTACATGTATTGTATGATTCCAATCGTTTAATTTTCAATAATAGCCCAAAAGTAATTTCGGAAGACCATATAAAAAAACAAAATCGTTCTTTGATGTTTGTAAAAATAACTGATTTTGAGGCATATCAAATAACGTATGAAGATGATTCAAAACCAAAAACAAGAATGAAATTTACTTATTATGGAAATCAATACGACTTACCTGTAACAGACCCTGTTTTTTTGCAAAAATATCAATCAAATCCCGAATTTGTGAAAGATTACAGCCGGATTGATATAACACTTTCTATTGGAATAGTGCATGAAGGCTGGTATTATAAACTCATTGCAGGTATTATTTTGTTTTAATGAAATGAAAAAAACAGTTTTATATATCATATTATTTCTCTGCGTTTCTGCTGCCCACGCACAAAAACCACGCACAAAAACCGACAGCGTAAAACAAGAATTAAAAACGCTCGAAGTAGAAAAATTGCTTATACAGGCAAATTTGAGCAAAAACAAAGGCGATTTTAACAGAGCGTTGGAACTGTATTCCGGTGCATTGAGCATTGATAAAACAAGTGCCGTAGCGTATTACGAAATGGCTGGTTTGTTTATGTTTCGCAGTATGTATGCCGATGCGGTAAATTATGCACAAAAAGCCGTGCAGTACAACCCCTCGCAGGTGGCATACGTGGAACGTTTGGCGCAAGTGTATATGCTGCAAGGCAATCAAAAAAAGTTACAGGAAACGCTCCGGCAGCTTAGAAAATTAGAGCAGGCAACAGGTAAAACAGCGTACAATACAATTGCCGTTCAACCGCAACCCGAAGAAAAAACCACGCCGCCGCAAGCAGATGTTGAAATAATAACGACCACGAGCTATGAACAACTATTGCAAAATCCAACAAATGAAAAGATATACGAAATTGTAACGAAAAATTATACTGAACATAAGCCTGTGTTGTGGGATTCCATAGCTTTGGTAAATGAAATGGCTCTGAATTATTTCCCTGGTACGGCAGAATATTATTTGCAAGCAGCACGAGCGCGCTACGAAATGGCTCAATACGAAAAAACGATACAACTATTGAACGCTGCGCTTGAAAATTCATTTGCCGACGATAGGCAGAAACGGGAAATTGAGAGGTTGTTGGCAAAAGCAAGGGAGCATGCCCCCTTGTTGGGAAAATAATGTACTTTTGTTTCTAAAAAGATACTGCACTTAATTGTGTGGCAAGATTATGAATGCCTTTTGCTATTATTGTTTTTTGAGATTGTGATGCTCGCGTTTTTCCTGACTTATAACGACGCATCAGCGAAGAATTTATACCAATACGACTTGCTAATGCGCTTACGTCAAAAACATCAAATGTTTTAAAAAATCCTGATAAATCGTATGAATATTCTATTGTGTATTTGTTTTTTAGTGGTGCATAATCGTCCCATGCACCAACTTCTTCGGCGTGTTCTCGTGCCATATCAATAGCATCATTCAAAGCATTTTTCGCTTCTTCTTCTGTTTCACCTGCTCCATATAATCCTGCGATTGACGGAATATAAATAGAATAAAAACCGTCTTGTCCTTTTTCAATAATTGCCTTAATTACGTTTTTCATAATTTTCTATATTAATATTTTTATCTTTTCAAGAAAGTAAGACCTGCTTTCTTTTTCATACTTTCAAGTGTTCCTGTTGGCACTTCCTGTACTTTTTTATTTAACACTACAAAGTAACAAATTTGTTACTGTTATACAAATTTTCAAGCAATTATTTTCAAAAATAATTTTTAAATTATTCCTTCATTGGTACATTGAATTAGAGTAATCGCATAAAATTTTGCTCTAAATTTGATTTATTCCAATTTTGCAATCAGAAAAAAATGTACTTTTGTAAAAAACAAGTTTGCTCAACTGCCAAGGATGAAGATTGAGATTGATGAATTAGTGAAATATTTGAAACGATTTAATTTTTACAACAATGTCAAAAAACAAAAAAATAATAATTCAAATTTTAACCTCACGGAATTCAGTGAGGTTATGGAAAGCATAAACGCACTTTTAATTCAGCAAAAACTCACGCAAGCAGAGCGATTGCAGCAACTCAACAATACGGCAATTATGCAAATGCAAACATTGCTCAACAGTAAAACATTGAAAACATTAAATAATTAAAGGCTATTTTGCAAAAAATGCAAATTGCTTTTTCAAAAATGGAAGTACAATTACTAAAAAATTAAATAACAAAACAGAAATTTTAAAATATAACCTGTTACTTTTTGAAAATTTTAATCCAGAATTTTCAATTGTGTATTTCAAAAAATTAATATATTTGTCCGATTAATAAAACAAAAATAACCCCCGTGCCTACAAGCACTTTATGATACTTTATTGGAAAAAGCATTTTGCTTTAATTCTTTGCAATCTGAAAATTTGGCGATTAGAAGATTACTATTCAAAGGGAAAAGTTAAGTGTTCGCGTGTACCTTGCGTGAACTTCACTTAATTCCTTGAATAGAAGGTTACGCCAAATACCACAGATTGCGGGAAACAGTTGAGTTTCACGCTTTTTTTATGCAAAATTTTCAAAAAACAAATATTCACTTTTTAAATTTAATTTTATGACAACAAAAACAATTACCAAAATTTGCTTGTTTGTAGCCTTAGGCTTGGCAAGCGTAGTGTTCAATGCTTGTAAAGAAGATGCACCGAAACCAAGCGCAACAGAACAACCCGACCCAACAGATACAACCGGCACAACAAAACCAATCGACCCGTCTGACCCTGCAAAACCGGAAGAACGAGAAAGCGTTGTAATTAACGGAGTTACATGGGCAACTCGTAACGTAGCTTCTTCCGGCACATTTGCTGCTACTCCCGAAAGTTACGGCATTTATTACTCTTACCAAGCTCAAAACGTTTGTCCTTCGGGTTATCGCCTTCCAACAAAATCGGAACTTGAAAGCCTTATTAATTCCGGCAGTACTTGGACAAATAGAAACGGAACAAAAGGTCGCATTTTTGGTAACGGGAGTAATACTATTTTCTTGCCTGCTGCAGGAAATCGCGGACCTAATGACCGTGATGGTGTTCACTCTCCCCCTCCCTGCACCTTTGGCGACTGCCTCGGATCGTATGGTAGTAGTACTAGGGAAGATATTGAGGGAGCTCCTTACGATGTTAAGAATGCGTACTACTTGAGCTTCGATAGCGACCGCATGGTCGTATCCTACGACTATATCCCGTACTATCGGTCTGTTCGCTGTGTTGCAGGTGGTGCAATACAGGAAGTTGTTGTTACAAACGTAAGTCTTAACAAAACCGAAACATCGTTACCTATAGGCGATAGCGAAACTCTTATTGCAACGGTGTTGCCTGCTAATGCTACTAACAAAACGGTAACATGGACGAGTTCTGATGATTGGATTGCTACGGTAGATGCAAACGGAAAAATAACAGCTATTGAAAAGGGAACTACTACTATTACTGCTGAAATTGGCGATAAAACGGCTGTGTGCGAGGTAGTTGTGTATGACCCAAAAACACATGATAAGGGTGTTGTAATCAACGGTGTTACATGGGCTACTCGTAATGTTGACGAATATGGCACATTTGTTGCCGCTCCCGAAAACGCTGGCGAATTACACTCAGGGTACAGTGCTATGTATGATGCAGTATGCCCTTACGGTTGGCAAGTACCTACAAAAGTGGAAATGAACAAATTAATTGATGCTGCTAATGTAAGTAACGAATGGGTTACCCTAAATGGTGTAAACGGACGTAAATTTACTGATAAAACTACTAGTGTTTCTCTGTTCTTGCCTGCCGCGGGTTATCAGGGTAGCAACATAAACCTCGACGGTCCGCTCTGCGAGCAGGGGGCGGTCGGCAATTATTGGAGTAGTAGCACATCATTTAGTGGTAGCAATTTCGCGAACAGCTTGTTCTTCACTAGCGGCAACACGACCGTATACACCGACAATCTTGTGCTCGGGCGGTTTGTCCGTTGTGTCGCAAAATAAATTTATCAAAATCACAAATTTTTAATCTTGGTAATTTTGAAAATCCTGCAAAAATCGTGGTTCAAGACAAATAAAATTCTCTTTGCGCAATCGCAGCAAAGGGATTTTTTATTTTTCGGGAACTTTTGCAATTTTTTTGAAAAAATGATATATTTTTGTATAAAAAAGTAAAGTCTATGGATGAAAAAGTAATAAATAAAGCATTAAGCGACAAAATAAGTTTTATAACTTATATTGTTCCTGCTTTTGCCGATGCTTACAAAATGAAAGTTCAAGACGCTTATTTTTATCTTAAAAAACACGGTGGTTGGGATTTTCTTAATGAGCATTGGTGGGCGTTGCATACCGACAATGTGCTTTATACCCTTGACGATTTATACGAAGTCTGTCGTGAAAATGGAGGTGTGAGATGAAAGTTTATCACGGAAGTTACACGTTCATTGAGAATATAGACCTCTCAAAGTCAATTCCAAATAAAGATTTCGGAAAGGGATTTTATGTAACAAAATTTCGCCAACAAGCCGAAAGTTGGGCGAAAGTTATTGGTCGAAGATATAAAACAGATGGATTTGTAACCGAATTTGCGTTTTATGATACCGAATTTACCGAACGACTTTGTAAAGTAAAGCATTTTGATGCTTACAACGAGGAATGGCTTGACTTTGTCATTGAAAATCGTAATCCGTTTGGCAAAATGCACGATTATGATATTGTTGAGGGACCTGTTGCCGATGATAAAGTGCAAAATAGAATTAGCCGTTATTTGGACGGTTTGATTTGCAAAACCGATTTGTTAGAGGACTTGAAATGGCACGAAGATACGCACCAAATTTGTTTTTGTACGCTTAAGTCGTTACTGACTTTGCAACGAGCAGACAGAAAACAATTTTCGTTGTTGTCGTGTATCGGAGAACCAATCGTTGAAAAATTAGTAACCGATTTCGGTTTTGACGAACAAACAGCAACAGATAAATTTTTTACTTCAAAAATTTTTGCAGAACTTGACGATAAAAAAAATGAAATGTTTTGTAAGGATTGGACAGAAATATATGAATTGTTAAAACAAGAATTAAAGTGAAAATCCTGCAAAAATCGTGGTTCAAGACAAACTAAAATCCTCTTTGCACAACCGCAGCAAAGGGGATTTTTATTTTTCGGGAACTTTTGCAATTTTTTTGAAAAATTGTATCTTTGTAGAGTAAAAAAGATATGTAATATGGCAAAAATAACCGTAAAAGATACAGAGCTAACTATTGTAAGCATCAATGATAATGACTATATTTGTTTGACAGACCTTGCACGTTATAAAAATCCGGAACACGCCGACGATGTGATAAAAAATTGGATTCGGAATCGCAATACAATTGAATTGTTGGGTTTTTGGGAAATTTTGTATAATCCGAGTTTTAAACCCGTCGAATTCGACGGGTTTAGAAAAGAAGCAGGGTTAAATAGTTTTGTAATGACACCAAAACGATGGATTGAGAATACAAATGCAATAGGTATTATTTCCAAATCGGGACGATATGGAGGAACATACGCTCACAAAGATATTGCGTTGGAATTTGCCTCGTGGATTTCAATAGAATTCAAACTGTATGTATTCAAAGAATTTCAACGTTTAAAAGAAGAAGAGCAAAAAGCCATTGGTTGGACAGTAAAACGAGAATTAGCAAAAGTTAATTATCACATTCACACTTCGGCAATTAAACGCAACCTTATACCCGAAAAATTGTCGAAAGAGCAAATAAAATTCATTTACGCCGACGAAGCCGATGTGTTAAATATCGCCTTATTTGGAATAACAGCCAAAGAATGGCGAGAACAAAATCCAAATTTGCAAGGGAATATACGTGATTATGCTTCTGTTAACGAATTGCTTTGCCTTTCGAATATGGAAAATATCAATGCAGTATTGATAGATGACGGTGTTTCTCAAAGTGACAGATTGTTGAAACTGAATGCTATTGCTATTCAACAAATGAGAGTGTTGCAGAATGTTGAAAACAGAAAAGTATTGAAGTAATGAAAAGTTGGCACGTCACAACAATTTTTTTGTATAAGAAATAATAACAAGGGTTAAACCCCTTGTCGGAAAAATAATGTAATTTTGCGCTTCGATAAACTCAGCATATCACAAAAATTAATATGAAGAATTTTCTCTACATAATAATAACAACCTGTATTCTCGCAGCATGTGCGCAAACCAAACCGGTGGTAAAACCACGTGAAATGAAACAAATCGATAGAGCGGCTATTTACGATACTATTGTAAAATATTACGGCAATTACAAGAGAATGAATACCCGTTTCGAGGCGCAATTTACAATTGATAAAGCGCAGACAATCAAAGGGAATTTGCGCATTGAACGCGATAGCATTATTTGGGTAAGCATTACGCCGGCACTCAATTTAGAGGCTTTTCGCATAAAACTTACGCCCGATAGCGTGTATATGGTCAATCGACTCAATAAATCGTACTACGCCGGCACTTACGATATTGTGCGCCGATTGACCGGCGTGAATATGAATTACCAAACCGTGCAGGCTCTGCTGCTCAACGAATTGATTATGTATCCGTTTACACAAAAAACCGATACGCTGGTATTTTTCCGTGATATGAACGTGAACAACAAAAAAACCGAAATAGAATTGATGCACAAACAATTGTTGCGAAAAAACGATACGCTCTCTGTTCAACAGCAATTTACTTTCGATTTACTCTATTATAGATTAACAAAAACTTCGATAAACGACAGTGGTTTAGGCTCAAAACTCGATTTGAAATACGAAAAATATAAAGCCATAGATACACTGAGTTATTTCCCCACGTTGCAAAATTTTGAAGTAAAAGACAAAAAAAATAAGGTAAAAATAAAACTTCAATACGAACACGTGCGTTTCAATGAAGAACAAACTTATCCGTTTACTATAAATGAGAAGTATAACCGTCTTTTTTAGACACAAGACACATAGACTTTTAGACACAAGACAATGAATATCTATTGAATATCAACCGAATATCTATGAATATCTTAATTACTAAAAAACTATTCCCCTGCTTGTTACTTCTGTGTATATGTTTGACAATGCCGGTTTTCGGTCAAAAAAAGATTGACAACCTGCGTAAAGAATCCGACAAAGCGAAAAAGGAAATAGAGCAAAATGCAAGGCTTTTGAAACAAACCGAAGCATCGAAAAATGCATCGGTACAACAATTAAATTTGCTCAATTTGCAAATCATAAAGCGTCATGAATATACGGTTTTGCTAAGCGACCAAGCACGTGAGCTGGAAAAAGAAATTGCAAAATCGTCGGTAAGAATTAATTCCCTGCAACAACAATTGGCGCAATTGCAAACCGATTACAAACAGGCATTATTTACCCTTTACAAACAGCGTTCGCAGTACGACCAGCTTATTTTCGTAATGTCTGCCGAAAGCTACAATCAGGCTTTTAATCGTATGAAATATTTGCAATATTACAGTGATTATATTGATACCCGCGCTGCGCAAATACAACAAATGCACGACAGTATTGTAAAACAAAAAGCCAAACAGCAGGATTTTTTGACCCAAAAACAAGTGCTGCTTGGCGTGCAAAAAACCGAAGCGCAAAAGTTGGAAAGCGATAAAACACAGCAAGATAAAGTGGTGCAACAACTCACTGCGCAACAACAAAAATTGCAAAAAGACATTGAAGCAAAACGCGCGCTTGCCAAAAAATTGGACAAACAAATAGAAGATATAGTAAAAGAAGAATTACGCAAAGCCGAAGAAAAAAGAAAAGCTGAAGAAGCTGCACGCAAAAAAGCCGAAGAAGCACGGAAGAAAGCCGAAGAGGAAGCACGCAAAAAAGCCGAAGCCGAAGGCAAACCGGCTCCCGTTCCTGCAAAACCGGCAAATGCCAATGTGAATGCAATGTCGCCGCAAGATGCGTTGATTTCAAAAAACTTCGTGGAAAATAAAGGTCGTATGCCCTGGCCTACCACGCAAGGTGTTATTACCCAACGATTTGGAACACATAAACACCCCACGCTTGGTTACGATGTAGAAAGCAACGGCGTAGAATTTACCGTTCCCCAAGGAAGCAAAGCGCGGGCAATTTTCGATGGCGAAGTTACCCGTGTGGTTATGATTCCAGGCAAAAATACGATTGTGATTATCAAACACGGAACCTACTTTTCGGTGTACGACAACCTCATAGACGTTACCGTGAGCAACGGACAAAAAGTAAGTGCCAAACAAGAACTTGGCACAGTATTTACCGACCCCGAAACCGGAACTTCGGTGTTGCAATTGCAGATTTGGAAGGAATTGAATAAGCTGAATCCGGAGCCTTGGATTACGAAGTAAAAAACAAAAAAATGGAATTACAGCCAATACAGAATTTGATATACGAAATGAGAGGTTACAAAGTAATGCTCGATTTTGACATTGCGGCAATGTATGGAGTGCAAACCGGACGCCTAAACCAAGCCGTTAAACGGAATTGGAGACGTTTTCCCGAAGATTTTATGTTTCAACTGACAAGTGATGAATGGGAAAACTTGAAATCACAATTTGCGATGTCATCACAAATTGTGATAACATCACACAAAAAACGTCCAAAATCGGCATTACCATTTGCATTTACCGAACAAGGCGTAGCAATGTTATCGGGCGTACTCAATAGCGAAGTTGCAATAGATGCTAACATAAAAATTATGCGAGCTTTTGTAGCGGTACGCCAATTGGTGCACAATCAACCTGTGAGTAGCGAAATGAAAGAATTGCAACGTGAAATGACCAAACTAAAACAGTATGTAGAAGAAACATTTACCGATTGCACCGATATAAACGAAGACACCCGCCTGCAATTGGAACAACTAAACCGGCTGTTTGCCGAAATGACACAAAACCGTTTACCCGCAAAACCACGCCGTAAAATTGGATTTTTTACCGAAGAACAACGGAATAAAAAGGAAGATATAATTGAATAACAACTAACTAAAAAAACAGAAAAACAAAAATATAACTTATTGATTTTGAACATATAGTTCTTATTTCTCATAATCTGAAATCTGGTAAATAGTAAGACACATCGAGAATAAGTTTACGAAGGTTCACGCTGTTTGGCGTGAGCTATTTTGTGCTTATTTGTGTGTGACGGTTTTACCAGATACCGAGATTATAAAATAAGCAATTAACGAAATAGTTTACGCTTTTTTTATGCAGAAAAACCACGGAATACATATCGGCAAACTGATACGCAAACATCTGAAAGATAACGGACAATCTGTTGTTTGGTTTGCCAAGCAATTAGAGTGCGACCGCTCGAAAATGTATCGTATTTTCAATAGTCCTATTATTTATAGCAGTGATTTATGGCAAATTTCTGCTATTCTCAAACACGACTTCTTTCTTGACGTATCTTCTTGTTTTTCAAACAGAAAAGAATAAAATGTTGCATTTTTCGCTACACTTTTGTTGTGAAATTCGGAATAGTATTGTGGTGATATTCGGTATATTAAATTGATTGTTGTTTGGTGGATTTGTTTTAGATTTGTGGGATTAAGGTAAAATAATAATTAATTTAATTTTTTACAATTATGATGACTATTAGAAATTCAGATTATCCTTTTGAAGACCCTTTTGACACGAGGTCTATGGGAAGGCAAATAGTAAATCGCAAGCAAGAGAAAGAAAAAAAAGGTTGCGGTATTTTTTGGTTTATTGGTATCTTTTGGCTTATTATGATGGGTATTTTAATATGGTTTTTTTCAACCCGTACAGGTAATCTTTGGATATGGATTTTAGTAACTTTTTTTGGTTTGTTCATTTTAGCTTCTTTTGTGAAAGGTTCTAAAATTCCGAAACTATCTGACGAAGAACAGTTTTTGGTAGATATGGAAGAGGTTAAAAAAGGAAATGTAAAGGCAATGGTAAATGTTGGTTTGGCATATTGGAGAGGAGAAGGGGTAGAGAAGAATTTAAAAGAGGCGAAACATTGGCTTACTCGTGCAGTTGAATTAGGCGACCGTTGGGCTCCAACGATGTTAAAAAGATTTCACAAGAACCCAAATAAACCTTTTTGATTATGAAATTATTATTAACAATTTTAAAATATCCACTATTTATAATAGTGGCATGTTTAGGTATTTGGTTATCTTATCTTGGTATTAACAAAATAATACTTTGTGGAACAAAGGCGATTGTTTTGGAAGGATTTTTAGGATTTGTTGTAGTTGTAGTAACATGGATTTTTATGAAACGAGTGTTATTCAAACCCTATAAAAAATTTATTATAGAACCTTTTTATTTTTTTATAGCAACAAAAATAGATGGTACATTTACTTTTTTTGTACTTTTAATTCTTAATTCTTATTTTTGCTATAATACAATAAAATCGTGGTGGTCAATCGAATTTGAGGGTTTTTGGAAAGTCGTAATATTGCTCTCTATATCAAGTATTATGATTGAACTTTTTCGTCATATATTTGTGCCAACAATAATACTCCTTGATGCAAAATATCGTGCGAAAGACGACACGTTTTACTCTATAATAAAGAAATTGTTTGATTAGGCTAAGGCTCTTGCCTTAGTCAGCTTTATCAAAACAGGCTTTGCCTATAAAATCGTCTGAACCAGAATTTTAACAAGATTTAGAGGATTTGCAAGATTTTTTTTATCTTGGTAATTTTGGTTCAAGACAAAAATAAAAAGCAATGATTGCAAAGTCATTGCTTTTTTTGTGTACAATGGTGTATTGCTTTTTGAGGAAAGAATAGTATTTTTGTCAAGAAAAAATAAAAAAACAAAACCCTGAAGTTTGCATTCGCAGGGACAACAGGGTATTACGAGACAAAGATACTACCTTTTATAAGAAAAAGCAAATAAATTAGATATAATTTTAGTTGATGAAATACACAGATTATGAAATAGCCTTGTCTGCACCACGAATTGAAAAATATTTACAGGCTTGCAAAGGTGATAAAAATAAAACCTTAATTTTGTATAGATACAATATCAAATTGTGTCAAAAGTTTTATGGTGTATTGAGTGTATTTGAAGTTGTATTGCGAAATGCTATTGACGCACATTTTAAAGCGCAATTACAAGATAATGATTGGCTTACAACACAGGTTCAGAATGGTTTTCTTGTAAATTATCAAGAAACTATATTGAAAGAACGAAATAAATTGATTGTCAACAAAAAATATACTCACGACAAATTGGTTGCTTCGTTGAGTTTAGGCATTTGGACATTTATGTTTTCTCGCAATTGTTATAAAAATTCGGGGAAACAACTTTTGCAAATATTTCCAAACAAAACACACGGATTAAATCAACGAGATATTTATGCCGAATTAGATAAAATACGAACATTCCGTAATCGCATTGCACACCACGAACCATTATGTTTCAACAGTGCAGGAATGATTACAATTGTTTATGCACAAAACGTTTTTTCATTGGTAGTCAAATATATTGATTTCCTCGGTTACAATACGAATGAACTTTTATATGGTGTGGAAAATCCGTTGCATACAATGACAAAAATAGAAGAATTGAGTAGAGCCATATATACTTTTGGATAGCCAATTACGTTATAAAAATCACATACTATTTTATTTTGCAACCCCCCAACATCCACATAATAATCCAAAAACTCGATGCGTTCACACGCAAATACTACCGCAACGAGTTCTATCGCGGAAGCATTATTTTTCTGCTTTGCGCAGTTTTGTATGTGCTTACAATTTCGTTTGTAGAACATTTGAGTTTTCTTTCGATTGTCGTGCGGAGTGTGCTGTTTTATGGTTCAATAGTGTTGTTTCTTGCAGCGTTTGTGTTTTTAATTCTTGTGCCGCTTTTAAAAATATGGCGCATTGGTAAAACGCTCAATTACAGGCAAGCATCGAAAATTATAGAACAACATTTTCCCGAAATTAAAGACACACTTATCAATGCACTTGAACTTTCGGCTGATGAAAATTATGCCAACAATCAACTTGCAATTGCTGCTATTGAGCAAAAAATTCAGGCAATTCAGTGGATTCCGTTTACCGCCGCCGTTGATTTTCGGAAATTGCTATCGTTTGGCAAATATGCCGGTGCGTTGGCGGTTGTGGTTGTGTTGCTGGTGCTGTTGTTCCCCGGCTCTATCAGTCAGGGTGCAACGAGAATTGTGCGGCACGCGGAGTTTTTTGAAAAGCCTGCGCCGTTTCAGTTTGTTTTAGACCACGAATCGCTTGTGGTTGTGAAAGGGCAAGATTGCACCGTTTCGGTGGAAATTCAAGGCTCGTATGTGCCAAATTCGGTTGAAATACTTGTGGGCGGCACGGCATTTTTGATGCAAAAGAAATCAAAAACCGAATTTGAATACACGTTTAAAGCCTGCAACAACAATATTCCTTTTCAGTTTCGTGCCGACGAATATCTGTCGAAACAGTATATGGTGCAGGTAAATCCGTTGCCCGAAATTCTGCAATTTACTGTGGCTGTGCAAGTTCCGAGTTATACAGGGCTCGATAATTTTGAGGTGGCAAATACCGGTGATATTAGTTTTCCGGCAGGGTCAAAATTGATGTGGAAAATTTCGTCGAACGAAGTGAAAAATCTTGCTTTACGATTGAATGATACTGTGAAACTTGAATTTGTGCCGATGAAAGAAAACACCTATTCTTTGACACACAGCATAAAAAAATCAACGGCGTACAGCATTGTGGGAACGAATGATTTTTTCAAAAATCACGAGATTATTTCCTACACCTTTACGGCAATTCCCGATATGAGTCCGCAGATTGAAGTAGAGGAAAAACGTGACAGTACGAATTTCTATGTTTCTTATTTTAAAGGACTTATACAAGATGATTACGGATTTTCGGCTTTGAATTTTGTGTATTATGATAGACAAAATCCGGCGAAAAAAACCACTCTTCCTATTCAGCATAATGCCAACGTGCATAAGCAGGATTTTTATTTTATGTTCGATTTTTCGCAGTTGCAAAAAGGTTCGCAGCTTGCCTATTATTTCGAGGTGTGGGACAACGATGCGGTGTTTGGCAAGAAATCGGCTCGTTCGGCGGAATTGAATTTTACCGTGCCAACTGATGGCGATATTGAAAAATTGCAGCAGGAATTGAGTCAAAATATGGAAAAATCGGCAACGCGAAGTATGAATCTTACAAACGAATTGTTGAAAGATATTTCGGCTTTGCAACGCAAAATGTTGCAGGAAAATATATCGGATTGGGAACGGAAACAACTGATGCAGGAATTGCAAAACAAGCAAGAACAAATAAAACAACAGGTCAATGAACTTGCGCAAATGATGCAACAAAAAACCGAACTATCGAAACAACTTACCGAACAGGAAGAATTGATGCTTGAAAAACAAAAACAAATTCAAGAATTGCTCGAAAATTTGATGGACGATGAATTGAAAAAAATGTTCGACGATTTCAATAAACTGATGAACGAATTTAAGAGAGACGAGTTTATGAAACAATCGCAAGATATGAAATTCTCGTATGAAGATTTGCAAAAACAATTAGATAAAGATTTACAACTTCTCAAACGTTTTGATGTGGAGCAACAGGTGCGTTCTACGTATCAGAAAATGAACGATTTGGCGCAGGAACAAGAACAATTAGCCAACGAACTGCAAAAGCAAAAAAACAGCCCCGAAATGCAGCAAAAACAGCAAGATTTGGAACGTCAGTTGCAAGATATTAAAAACGAATACAACGATGCCTTGCAAAAAAATCAGGATTTGCAACATTCATTCGATTTGCCCGATTTTAAGCAGGAATTTCAGGAAATTTCGCAGGAAATGCAGCAAAGTAAGGAACAAATGCAGCAAGGAGCGCAAAGCAAATCGAGCAAGTCAATGAAAAAAGCGCAGGAAAAAACGCAGGACGTGGCGCAACAAATGCAGCAAAAACTCGACGAACAATTAATGGAACAAACTGCCGAAGACATTGACAATCTGCGTCTTATAGTTCATAATTTGCTCAATTTTTCGTTTAAACAGGAAGAATTGATAAAAGCAACCGGAGCACTCGCCTATTATTCCGACCCCAAATATGCCGATGTGGCACATCAACAAGCCATGTTGCGTGAAAATTTCAATGTCCTGCGCGATTCGCTGTTTGCGCTTTCGCAACGTCAGCCGCAAATTTCCGCGCCGATTAACAAAGAATTGGCAACCATTCAACGTAAGCAATCACTCATAATAGCTGCTTTAGAGGACGCACGAAAATCGACCGCACAAGTTGAGCAACGCTACGTAATGACTGCCGCAAATGACCTTCTTTTGATGCTTGGCGAGGCACTCAATTCCATGCAACAACAATTGATGCAACAACAGCAACAATGCAGCGGCGGCAGTTGCAACAAACCCGGTAAAAAACCCGGCAAAGGAAATAAACCATCAATGCAACAAATGCAAAGTATGCAACAAGGCTTGAAACAGCAAATGCAACAAATGCTCGACCAAATGAAAAACGGAAGTATGCAACAGGGCAGTCAACAAATGCAGCAAAAATTGAGCGAAATGCTTATGCAACAGCAAATGGCGCAACAACTGATGCAACAACTGATGCAAAACGGTAATCTTTCGCCCGAAGGCATGCAGCAATTGAAAGAGATACAAAAAATGATGGAGCAATCCGAGCGAGATATTATCAATCAGTCGATTACGCAAAGTTCGCTGGTACGACAAGAAAAAATTCTTACCCGTATGTTAGAATCGGAAAAATCGCTGTACGAACGGGAATTAGACCAAAAACGCCAATCGAATGAGGCAAAAGATATTTACGGCGCAGCAAAAAATGCGTTTGGCGGGAAAAAACAGGAAACCATAAACTATAATACCGATTTGCAACAATCTCAATTGCAACTGAAAAACTATTATCGTAAGATTTTTAATGAGTATTTGTTGAATGTGCAGTAGAGACGTGGTGCGTCGCGTCTCATTGAATGTGCAGAAAATCGTCAAACAACAAAAGCAACAGATTTATTGATTTTATTTGAAATATCGGTTAACGCAGTTGCAAGTGTTTTTAGCTCATTTGTTGTAAATTTAGCCGATTTTCCATTAACGGTGTTGCGGTTTAATCGTTGATAAAACCATTGCGGTGTTTTACGGAAATATTGTTTTGCAAGATACGACACCGATATAGCCGGCAATACTTCTTCCAATCTATTTTTTAAAATATTTTCCTCTACTTTTGCGTTTGTTTCTTTGATAGACAATAACATAGCGGTTTCAAAATCTGTTTGATTTTCATTAACAAGCGCGTCCATTTCTCTATCTATTGCATCTTTTTCCGCATCTGTTGTTGCATTGATAAACCTATTTTTCAATTCTTCTATTTTCTGTTTCATAGCATATAGTGTTTAATCCATTTCTTTTAAATTTTCAATCAATTTATCAATTTCGTATTGGAATTTTTCTCTCGATTGTGGTTGAAATTTTTGCCAATACCGAAGATAAAAAAGCAAACTTTGTTCAGCGTCTTTTCGCTCTTTGCTGATTTTTTTACTCATATTCTTTTGGTGTTTGATAATACAAATGTAATAACATTTTTGTTATTATAAAAATGTTTTGTCAATTATTTTCCAAAAAGTGTAATTTTATTCCACCTCAAAAATATCAACAAGTTTTATTTCAAGTATTTGACAAATTTTATAGAGAGTACCCAAAGTAGGATTGGTGCGCCCTTTTTCTATTCGTATTGCATTGCTGTATTCAATATTCAAATGGTCGGAAAAACTTTGCAAAGACATTCCTTTCAGCGTTCGTATTTCTCTGATTTTCAACCCAACTCGCTTATATAATTCTTCGCCTTTCAATTTTTTATATCATAAATGATTGAATACAAAGAAAAAGTTTTACATTTGCATCATACTAATCATATATGACTGTTTTTTTAGTGGAGGAAGCCGATAGCCGAAAGTGGAGGCAAAATATAAAACAATTAACATTATGGCAAAATCAGGAAATTCAGGAAAATCGGGAGGCTCAGGAAAATCAAACGGAGGCTCAGGAAAATCGAGTGGTTCTAATCCAAATTACCCAAGTACGACAGGAAACCCTTCAGGTGTAGGTAGAGGAAATTCTCCGAAAAAATGAAATTGATGCCTAAAAAGGCATGTTTCTATCCGTTTGGTGCAAATTTAGGCGATAGTCGTAACTTGTACCACTATCGAAACAACTAAAAAAGCAATAATCGCAAGGTCATTGCTTTTTTTGTGTAAAAAAACATAAAAACACTTGCGCAAAGGTATATAAATATATATCTTTGCAATGTTAATTTAAAATCAAAAATGAAATATTCTGAATTTCACAGAAAAATTGTAAAACATGGTTGGAAGTTTGTTTCGGCAACGGGTAGTCATTATTTTTATGAGAAAGATGGTGTAAAATCAACTCCGGTACCGTATCATGGGGCGAAAGAAATATATGAACCACTAAGGAAATCAATTGAACGGCAAATGGGGCTTAGATAGTTTCTTTTTGTGAAAATAAAAATTGTATGTTATGGAAAAAATAATCATTATTATTGGAGCAAGTTCCGACCACTTTGGTGCGTATGCCGAAAACTGTGACGGTATATTTGGCGGTGGAAATACAGTAGCCGAGGCGAAAGAAAACGCATTGGAAGGTTTGCGTTTGTTTGTTGAGTCGAGAGATAAAAAAGATTTACCGGCAATACTGCAAGGCGAATACGAAATTGAGTACAAATACGATGTGCAAAGTTTTTTGAATTATTACAACAGAATATTTACCAATGTTGCGTTGGAACGCATTACCGGCGTTAATCAAAAACTTTTGCATCACTATGCCACCGGCTTGAAAAAACCTCGTGAAAGGCAACGAAAACGCATTGAAACAGCATTACATTCTTTTGGCAAAGAATTATTGACTGTGAATTTATAATGTGTAAAATGGACATAAAAAGCAATAATCGCAAGGTCATTGCTTTTTTTATGTAAAAACACTTGCTAAACGCTTAATAATGATTTACCTTTGCACTGAAAAAGAGAGTAGAATTTAAAAATTTAAGATTGTTAAAGATTTAAGAATTGCAATTGAGAGTTGCAACTTACATTTTTGAATAATTAAATCTTTAAATAAAATCCCTTAAAAAGGAGGTGTTATGCAAATAGTTTTAAGGTCAAACGACGAAGGTCTCGTGAGGTTGACAAATTTGTTAGACAATTTATTGGAATCAGCGCATGTATCTTCCGATATGTATGCCAACATTGTGGTTGCACTTATAGAAGCAGTAAAAAATGCAATTATTCACGGTAATAAATCCAATGAAAATAGCTCAATAATAATTGATTACACGGTAACTCCCACGTATTTGGAATTTCAAGTGAGCGACAGTGGCGAAGGATTTAAGCAAGAAAAAGTTCCCAACCCAACAGCACCCGAAAATATTGAAAAAGAGGGTGGAAGAGGGGTTTATTTGATGAAAAAATTGGCTTCGCAGTGTGAGTATAACGAGAAGGGGAATGCTGTGCGGTTAAGGTTTGATTTGTGATTTTGTCTTGAATTCTATGGTTAATCCAAATTATTTCGGTACAAATTTACGCATATTTTAAAAATGAGCTCAAATAATTTTCGTCGTACAGAGTTTTGTGTTTCGTTACGGCGAAAATTATATGAATCAATTTGTTTCTTATGTTGTTAATTACAACCATTTT
>Ga0209737_10000617_pt1 | contig 28298 bp, 30 predicted proteins | sample TergutCu122P3_FD_187284 | JGI IMG/M metagenome (GOLD analysis project Ga0209737, IMG submission 187284) | Cubitermes ugandensis P3 segment gut microbial communities from Kakamega Forest, Kenya - Cu122 P3 (SPAdes) (version 2) | ecosystem: Host-associated > Arthropoda: Insects > Digestive system... | reverse complement strand
GATGTAACAGCAATAGATCTGAAAAATATAAGTAAAATTTATGGAAAAAACGAAAATTTAATTTATGCCTTAAAAGATGTTAACCTTAAAATAAAACAAGGTGAAATGCTAGCGATAACTGGTGCCTATAGGTTATAAATAAATTGATTTTTATCTTCCAATCGATTCCTGCACAGCTTGCAAAGGATAACAAAAAATTTCAATATAAAGTGGTTCAAAAAGGCGGAAGTTCCTTAATTTTTGGAGCATCAATTGAATGGCTTGTGTTTTCAGGAACAGTTTTAAAGTGCCAAAAAATAGAACAAGAAACGGACACAATCTTTACTATTGGGAATCCAAAGGTAAAACTGAGGTAGATTTTGTTTTGCAAGTTGGAGAAGATGTAATACCTATTGAAGTGAAAGCAGGGATTAGAACAAAATCAAAAAGCCTTTCTTTTTTTAAAGAAAAGTACAACCTGAAATATTCAATTAGAATTTCAGCTAAAAATTTTGGTTTTGAAAACGAAATTAAATCAGTTCCTTTATATGCAGTTTTTTGTATTAGACTTCTTTCGCAACTACAAAAACATTGCTTTTTTCGTAGATTTACAATTCAGATTTTTGATTTTTAAATTAAATTTGACAGATTATCTATTAAAGTTTTATAATACATTTTGAAATTCTTTTTTTAAGTGGCTTGATATCTGTAATTTTGAATTAATTTTTTGTCAATCGGAGCGTTTAGCGTTTTGTTAAAAGAAAGTTTATGGAGGTTTCTTTTTTGTGAAAAAACAAATTAAGGTTTTTCCTCTGTGTTTAGTGATGTTTATGGTAATATCAAACTTTTTTGTTAAAGGGTATAATACTGAAGATATTGCAGAGGTTATAAAGGCTGGAAGCAATGAGGTAATCAAGCAAAAGTGTGTGTCTGAGGTTGGAAAAGTTGCGGTCCAGACAATAAATCTTGGAGTTAATAAAGTAAGCGATTCTAAATTTGGAGATTTTTTTTTAAAAGTATCAGGTAATCTGTTAATTGCTATGTTGGCATCTGGTAATTTGGCACTTGTTGCATTTGTTACTAAGTATGGATTAAGTTTTTTAGGTAGACGTGCGATTCCAGATTATGTATATAAAGGGATACATTTCAAAGATATTATTAGAAGACTTAAAAAAAATAAGATTATTCTTCATAAGAGAAATTTTTTTCTTTCTGAGTTACTTGGAACTTATGTTTTTTTGTTAGCTTCGTACGATAATGAAGATATTATTTCCTATTTTGCAAAACTTTGTATATGCGAAGGCCTTTTAGATGAAAAAACTATTGATGACCTTTTAGTAGCTTTAAATTCTATTTTTGGAAAGAATGTAAATCATGATAATATGTATTTAAAAAATTTCATACTTCAAAATATTTGTAAAAGAGAACATGTAATAAGTGCGTTCTCTGATTTCTTTTATAGTACAAATACTGCAGAATCAAAATTAAGATCAGAATCAGAACCATGTTGTTCTACATGTATCTGTAAAAAGCTTTTTACAATTGGTACTGATATTAATTCTGCAATTATCAGTAGATTTCAGAATGAATTTGTTAGTGAGTTTAAATCCTACATAACTAAAATTAGAAAATTTATTTGTTCTTTTTCAAATGTAGACAAGACTGATGACTCGGATTCGTCTGAAGGTTAGTCATATCCGCTTTCAATTCTAAAGATTAATCTGACGTTTTCATCTTGTTTTTTGTGGATCCAATTCTTTGTTTTTGGTTTCCATGTTTATATAAAATTTTTCCTTCGTGACTTGAAAATGTCAATTCATGAGGGAAGACTAGTGGTGGCATAATGATTTTTATAGGAGGAATAACACCTGGAAACAAAAATTTGGGAATAACAAATAGCTTTTGTATCGTTTGTAAAAAAATATCTGATTTATACTTAAGTAAGACGTATTTAATATTTAATCTATTTTTTATTCCCATAATTTATTTTAACATTTCTTTTTTTGCAAAATGCCAAAGTTGTAACTGTATTATGGCAATTAACAAGAAAAAAGGCAAAACTTTGGAAAAAGATATTAACGCAAAAATTTATAAAGAAGATTTGGAAATAGTTTGCGATCATGTTGAGCGCAATTGTCCAAATTGTTTTGCTATAATTTTGTCTAATCAAAATTTTTGTCATAATTGTGGAACTAAGTTGTAAGAACTGTCTAAAAACTATTTTGTAAAAAAAATGTTGCTTTGCAAGTTTCAAAATAATGGGCGGTAGCTTGTTGCTAGGATTTAGCTAGGTGTGCATTGACGAATTATTAAAGAGTTCATGTTGCACTATAATAAATAATTATGTAAAATCAATAACCCTTGTTACATATTAGTATATATTTGCTTAATCGATTTGATTTTTTTTAAAGTTTTAAATTATATTTTTTAAAATTTCTAGAATATGTAGGGGTGTTTTTTTATGATCAAAATTTTGTTCCAGGAAATGATTGACAAAATGGCTTCTGTTTTAGGAAGAACTTTTGGCATTATTGATAGATTTTCGGAGGTGATTGCTTGCACCGATTCAACAGAAATCGGTAAATTTAAATCAATTAGTTTTCAATCAATTTCTACTAGTGATTTCTTTATCAAGGATAGTATTACATACATGTACTTCGGAGACAAAACTGATGAAGAATTTGCAATTTTTATTGCTGGTGATGATGATTTTGCTTTCCGTTATTCTTATTTGCTGTCTGTTACTTTGACAACTTCTGTTAGGTACTATAATCAAAATCATAGTAGATTGGAATTTATAAAAAATTTAATTTTTGATAATATACTTCCAGGTGACATTGTATTCAAAGCAAAATCGTTAAAATTTTTAGAAAAAGTTGGTCGAGTTTGTCTGTTGGTAAGGTTTACCGCACCTCTATCTGATGTTTGTGTTTTAGACGTGATGAAAAGAATTTTTCCAGATGCTTCTAAGGATTTTGTAATTAGTATAAGTGATTCCGATATAGCTATAATAAAAGAGTTTTCATGCCAAGTAAACGAAAATAAGCTTGAAGAACTTGCTAGTTCTATTACAAATACACTATCCGTAGATTATAACATAAAAAGTGCAGTCGGAGTTGGATCAATCGCAAGGACTCTTAATGATCTTCCTGCTTCATTTCGTTGTGCTCAGGTAGCACTTGAAGTTCGTAAAGTTTTTGAAAATGAAAAGAATATCGCTATTTATAGTCAACTTGGAATTGCTAGGCTTATATATCAACTTCCAGTTGCTCTTTGCAAAGTATTTTTATCTGAGGTTTTTAAAAAATGTCCTATTGACTCAATTGATCATGACCTTATGTTTACAATTCATAAATTTTTTGAAAATAGTTTGAACATCTCAGAAACCGCACGCAAGTTGTTTGTGCATAGAAATACTTTGGTTTACCGAATAGATAAAATTAAAAAGGTAACAGGACTTGACCTTCGTAGTTTTGAAGACGCAATTGTGTTCAAGGTGGCTCTCATGGTACACAAATATATAAGAGATACACTTCCAAATTGTTAAATATGATTAAAATCGAAAAAGTTAGTAAAGTATACCCAAACGGTACAATTGCTCTTGAAAACCTTACCTTTGATATCAAGGCTGGTGAGTTTGTTTTTGTAGTTGGTGCCTCAGGGTCTGGAAAAAGTACCATCGTTAAACTTATATTGAAAGAAGAAGAAGCAACTTCAGGCGAGATCTTTGTCTCAGGTATTAACTTGTCTAAAATGCAAAAAAAAGACATACCATACTATAGGCGAACAATGGGTGTAGTTTTTCAAGATTTTAGAATCATAGAGAATATGACTGTTTTTGAAAATGTTGCATTTGCAATGCGAATTATAGGAGCAAAACCTAGAAACATAAGAAAACGTGTCCCGTATGTACTTGGTCTTTTCTCTCTTGAAGATAAAGCTGACAGGTATCCGTGTGAACTTTCTGGTGGTGAAAAACAGCGAGTTGGTATAGCAAGAGCGCTTGTTAATAATCCGAGATTGGTGATAGCTGATGAACCCACTGGAAATATCGATTCTTCCATGTCATATGAAATTATCGAACTTTTATCTCAAATAAACAGACGTGGAACAACTGTGATTGTAGTTACGCATGATTTATCTATCGTTGAAAAATTTCCATTCAGAATTGTTGAACTTTTTTGTGGGAAGGTTCGAACAGACACTAAAAACCATAATTCATTTTCGGAGTTTAAACATGTTTAGGACCTGTTCTCATAGGTTTAAAAACGAACATTTTCGATAATTTTTCCAAGAAACAATTATATGTGTTTTTTTAACTTGTTTTGAGAAAAAATTTTTCAAAAATCTGCATTTTAAATTTATGAGAACAGGTTCTTAAAAATATAAAATTTTTATAGATTTTAAAAAAATAGGGGGTTTTATTGAAAATTTGTGTAGACAAAGGTCTTTGTATAGGATGTGGATTGTGTGTAAATTTGTACCCAAATTTATTTAGCATCGATGAAAAAAATGGGAAAGCTGAAACAGTTTATAAAAATATTCCAAAAAATTTAGAACATGATGGTAGCCAATGTAGTGATATTTGTCCTGTTGACGCAATAATTATTGTAAATGAGAGATAATTGGAATTTCAATATCTACCTATTGGTAAATTGAATAAGAATCTGTCTTCGATAGTGTAGAAATATCGAATTTTTGAGAGATTTTTTCTCAAGACAAGTGAGAAAACGTAGAAATACTTGCTGTATTTCGAGTATTTTTAAGGATGTTTTGTAGAAAAAGATCCAAAAAAGTGATTTTTTGAGTATCGTACAGGTTCTAATTTAAGGAGTTAATTTTATGGATGAGCAAAGGTTAATTGAATTGATAAAAGAATCACCAAATTTTATAAGAAAATTGATGAAATTTGATAATCATTTGGATATGGCTAATTTTTTAAGAGAAAACGATGTAACTTTGGAAAATTCTGAAGCTGGAAAACTTTTCAGAACAATTAAGTATTTTGAACTTAAAGATGAGGAGTGTGAAAAAAAAACAAAACCAAAAAAAATTCCAGATAAAAATTTAAATGTTACTGGTGGTGTTAATTTTGAAGAAAAAATTATTTCAATAGCCGACAAAGTTATTTCAAAGATTCGAAATTGGTAGGATTGTTATAAACAATAGACTTTTTACATAACTTGAAAGTATCAATTTTTTAAATATCTTATATGAAAATTTCGTATAGGTTCATTATTTTAAGAAAATTTTATTTTGTTTTCTGAGAAAAGGTTAGAGAATTGATACTATGTAGTTACGAATGAAGTCTAATATATTTGTTATGAGGAATAAAATTTGATTAATGCACAAGAATTTAAAGACTCGATTGTTTCTGGTGCTAATAATATTTTTAGGCATCAAATTCATATAAATGATTTGAACATTTTTCCAGTACCAGATGGCGATACTGGTACTAACATGTGCATGACTATACTAGGTGTAGCTGAAAGATTGAACAAAATTGAAAAAAACTCTAAAATAGGTGAAATTGCAAAAATTGTTTCTTCTTACGCATTGAGGTATGCACGAGGTAATTCAGGAGTTATATTATCACTTATATTAAAAGGTTTTTCAGAAATTTTGGAAAACATTGAAGTAGCTGATACATGTGATATTATAAAAGGATTGGAAAAAGGCGTTCTAAATGCTTATAATGCTGTTGTAACACCCACTGAGGGAACAATGTTAACTGTTGCTCGTGTTGCTTCAGAACGTGGCAGAGCCGCATTTAATGAAAATTTTGAATTGGTTAAAGTTTGGGAAGAATTGTCCAAAGGAGCAAGAGATGCACTTAAGGAAACACCAAACTTGCTTCCAGTCTTAAAAAAAGCTGGAGTAGTAGATGCTGGCGGAAAGGGTTTATGTTTGCTATTTGAAGGTATGCTTTCTGTTATACGCGACAAAAAAATTATTTCTCGCGAAATAGAAATTATGAATTTGGAAAAAAATGATGTAATTAATGTTGACAATTATTTTTTAGATATTAAATTTATATACTGTACTGAATTTGTTATTGAAAAATGCACTGCTTGTGATTTTGAACAAATTAAATTTAAAAAATCGTTGGAAAAAGTTGGTGATTCAGTTGTCGTTGTAGACGATGAAGAAATAATAAAAGTACATGTTCATACAAATTATCCTGATAAAGTATTGAATAAAGCTTTGTACTTTGGAAAGTTAACTACAGTTAAAATCGAAAATATGGAAGAACAACAAAAAGCTTTGGTACAATATAGGATAGAAAAGGAATGTTCATATGATAATACAAGTGAAGAATCTTCATTGCCAATTAAAAAATTTGGAATTATTGCGGTTGCATCTGGTAATGGTCTAATAAATTTGTTTAAAAATCTGGGTTGTGATAAGGTTATAAAAGGTGGACAGACGATGAATCCAAGTTCAGAATATATCGCACAAGTTGCAATGAGTGTACATGCAGAAACTATTTTTATTTTGCCTAATAACAAAAATATTTTTATGGCTGCAGAACAATCATCAAAATTTGTTAAAGATAAGAATTTAATCGTCATTCCTACGAAGACAATACCCCAGGGAATATCTGCTGCGTTAGCTTTCGATCAAAATATTTCGTGTGAGCAGAATAGTAATAATATGATTGATTGTATCAAAAAAGTTAATACTGGACATATTACATACGCAGCAAGAGATTCTGAATTTGGTGGATTTAGAATAAAAAAGGGCGATATAATAGCACTTAAAGATGGTAAATTAAAAATAGTTGAAAATGATCCTATTGAAGCCGCGAAAAAACTTTTAAAGTTAATGATAAAAAAGGAAACAAGATTTGTTACTATAATTTATGGTAAGGATATCACAGAGGAAAAGGCTTTAATCTTACAGTTGGATATAAATAAAAAATTTAAAAATATTGACACACCGATTATTGAAGGTGGCGGAGATCTTTATTATTTTATAATTTCGGTAGAGTAGATTTCTTTAAGAACCTATTCAAAAAATTGATTTAAAATTATAGTTATAAAAAGATATATATAATAGTTATGAGGTTTTTGATCTGCACGTAGAACATAGAAAAAGGTTAAAAAATAAATTTAAACAAGATGGAGTAGATTCACTAGAATTGCATGAAGCACTTGAATTTGCTTTATTTTGGGCGATCCCAAGAAGGGATACTCATAGTCTTGCTCATAGATTAATTAATGAATTTGGATCTGTAGCAGCGGTATTTGATGCTCCGATAAGGCTTTTGACAGAAGTTGATGGTATTGGTGAGTCTACTGCAATATTTTTAAAACTTATTCCGCAACTTGCAAGGATTTATCAAGAGGATAAGTTTTCTTTTAAAAAGAAAATACCAACATTAGAAGAATGTTGTCATAAGTTAGTATTAAAATTTATTGGAAGAACTGAAGAAGCAGTTGCGGTTATGCTGTTTGACTCAAAAGGGAAGACAGTTTATGATGGTATAGTGAACAAAGGAACAGTTAATGCTGTTGACATATATTCTAGAAAAATAATTGAACTGATAACAGCATACTTTGCGACATCAGTACTTATTGCCCACAATCATCCAAGCGGAATTGCAATCCCCTCGTACGATGACATAGCTTCTACTGATACATTAGGTATCATAATGAGAGGTATGAACGTTATATTTTTGGATCATATAATTGTTGCGGATGATGATTACGTATCGATGAGACAGTGTAAAATAAGCCAAATTTTCGAAGACAAAGAAACATAAAAAAATTAAAATTTTCCAACAATTGGTAAAGGGTCGACGTTATTTCTGATATAATAATCAGAAATAGCTGCTTTTATAGCTTGTTCGGCCAAAACAGAACAATGTAATTTTGAATCTGGCAAACCATTTAACATCTTTGTCACAGCTTTATTTGTAACAGTAAGCGCTTCCTGTATTGTGAGCCCTATAATCATAGTTGTAGCAATTGAACTAGTTGCAATGGCAGCTGCACAACCAAAAGTTTTAAATTTTGCATCTGTAATTACATTTTTTTCAACTTTAAGGTACATTCGCATTATATCACCACAACGCAAATTACCAACTTCGCCTACACCGCTGGGGTCTTCTATTTCTCCAACATTTCTAGGATTCATAAAATGGTCAATGACTATTTCGCTATATTCCATATTTTCAATCTCATAATTTTTATGAATTAATTCGTAACTACAGAAACAAAAAGATCATGTTATTAATTGTCAGAAACTTTACCACATTCATACCTTTTGAACCCAGAAACAACAATTTTTGTACCAACTGATTTTGAAATATTGTCTAAATACTCAGCAACAGAAATAGAAGAATCTTTTATAAAAGGTTGCTCCAAAAGGCAATTTTCTTGGTAGTAGTTTTTCATACGACCATCAACTATTTTTGAAGATATGTCTTTAGGTTTACCTTCATTTATTACACGCTCCATTAAAATTTTTCTTTCGTGTTCTATATCGTCATTAGAAATCGAAAGTTTATCAAGGTACGATGGATCAGAAGCTGCAACTTGCATAGCTATATTTTTCCCCAAAATTTTGAACCGTTCGTCATCATAGCTAACATTTGAATCAAAAATAACTAGTACAGCAATTTTTCCACCAGCATGAACATAAGAAGAAACAAGACCTCTTTGCCTAAAGAAACGTTTAATTTTTATATTTTCCCCTATAACTAAAATTTTTTCATTTAACAACTCTGAAACTGTTTTTCCAGAAGAAGTTTTAGTTTCTAAAAGGTCTTCATGGTTTTTAGGATTTTTAACCAGTATTGTTTGGGCACAAATCTCTACAAAATCTTTAAATTCCTTATTTTTTGCAACGAAATCAGTTTCAGAATTTATTTCTAAAATTGCACCTGCTTTGCTGTTTACAACAGCAAAAACCATACCTTCTGACGTAACCCTTTCTGATTTTTTCGCCACGGCAGCAATGCCGAGTTTACGTAAATAATCAACAGCAGATTGCAAATTACCACTTGATTCTATAAGTGCTTTCTTGCAGTCCATTATACCACAACCAGTTTTTCTTCGTAATTCTTTAATGTCTTCCAACACAAACGGCATAAATCAATCACCCTTCTCAAATAATTAATTCTTGAAAAATATTGTCACTAAAGGACTAAAATCATTACGGACTTAGAAGACTTGCCTTTAAGACTAGTACCAAAGAAGAGATTAAACATGTCCTAAGGCTTCTGGTTCTCTTGAAGCAACAACATCGTTAGATTCCATTTTTACTGATTCACTAACAATTTCACTGTTGCTATCACAGCATTTTTTTTCTTCGTTACATATGTCTGATTTAATTTTTTCAGATTGTTCTTCAACTACTGGCAAATTGTTTAACGTTATTTTTACAGATTCGTCAGTTATATTTACATTATTTTCTTTGTTACCATTGTAATCTTCTTTATCATCACAATCTTTAAATTCATCTTTTACAATTGCGCAACCTTCGATTACAGCACTAGACATTGCATGACAAAAAAGTCTAACAGCTCTAACAGCATCGTCGTTACCTGGAATTACATAATCTATCTCACTTGGATCACAGTTTGTATCTGAAATGGCAACTATAGGTATGTTAAGCTTTCTAGCCTCACAAACTGCTATGTGTTCTTTTTTAGGATCTATAACGAAAATTGCACCAGGCAAATTTTTCATTTCTTTGATGCCACCTAAAAATTTTTCAAGTCTTTCCATTTCTGATTTAAATAAAGTAGCTTCTTTTTTTGTAATCAAGCTAAAAACGCCATCTGATTTCATCCGTTCTAACTGTTCAATTCTTTCAATTCTCTTTTTTATAGTTCCAAAGTTAGTAAGTGTACCACCTAGCCATCTGGAATTAATATAAGGAGAGTTTGATCTCTTTGCTTCTTCCTTAATTGACTCTTTAGCTTGCTTTTTAGTACCTACAAACAAAAGTTCTTTCTTTTGAGCACTTATTTCCTTTACAAACTTATAAGCCACATCTAACAGACGTGTTGTTTTTTGTAAATCGATAATATGTATACCATTACGTTTAGTATAGATAAATTCGGCCATTTTTGGGTTCCAACGCCTTGTCTGATGTCCAAAATGAACACCAGATTCTAGCAACTGTTTCATTGAAACTACTGACATAAAAACTCCTTATTGGTTACATTATATAGGCCACGTCAAAATTAGACTTCTTTCGTAATTCCAAAAATATCACTTTTTCTTAGAAACAAGAAAATCTATTTCACAGTGCAAACAATCGTCTTTGGATTTTTTAAAAGATATACGTTGAAATAATAGACTTTTTTCGTAACTTGAAAATATAAAAAAATAATATGCTTGGAGTTACAAAGGAAGTCATATACAGGAGATTGCGATTTTAACACATACAATGTTGACAAATCAATAGATTTTATTATATTCCGACGTTCTATCTTGAAAAGATCTATAAAAAATTCGTTTAGTAACAAGTATATTCCACCCTTACAGACGTAATCTATTTCTTCGATCTTTCGTGATTTATTTTTATCATATCTTTTATAACTTCCATTGTTTCATTTGAATTTATGTTGTCTAATGACAAAAGATTTCCGAATTTTCTAAATTTTTCGTTTTTAAGCAAATCTTTATATGGTGTTGTTTTTGCCTTTTTTATTGCTGATGTTCTTTCACTTAACCCTAACATACGTTTTGGAATGTCACTTAGAGCTAAATGGGGGAGTATTGATGTTTTGTTAAACTTATCTTTATCTCTATTTTCCAAAATTTTAATTGCGTCATCTAGAATAAGCTTATCATCACCAGATGATAAAATTTTTTTATTGAAGACACTTTTATAGCCATAGGCACAACAAAAACCTTCTATGTCGACATTATTTTTATGCACAAATATAACATTTTTTCCTGCTTTCCTAAAATCATTTATTGTTAAATCTGAAATTTTTTTCCCAGGATAATCACGTTTAGGATACAAAACATACTTTTCGATAAATTTTTTGACTGAAGGATATTTTGAAAAATTTTCCAGACATTCTTTAGTACAATGGCCTACTGTTATAATTATGATTTCACTTGGATTCATTGACAAAAATTTGTCTATTCCAAATATTGCTTCAATTGCTAAGCCATCATTAACAATATTGTGAGTAAATCTTATAACTCCTCTATCACGTTTCATTCTCAAATCTAAAGCTCTAGCTCCACACAATAGTTGTCCAAAAATATTTCTAGTTTGATTTTGGGCAATTTCTCCGACAATATCCACATAAGCTCTTGTACCCATTCCAAAAGAACCTGAATTATGGGCAATTCCTATAGCTAGTTCTGAAAGTTTTGAATAAATACATATTAGTGACATCCAATTGTGTAATCCCTCATTTTTATCAAATTTTCCGCTAAGACTAACTCTTGGATCTTCAATATTAGATGATCCAAAAGATAGAATATTTCTTAAATAAAAATCAGGATTAAATAAGTAATCTTTAATTTTAATTTTCGACTTTTCGAACTCAATTTTAACCTCAGACAAAAGATCATTTTTTAATTTTTTAAAATCTACATTATTGTTATCTAACTTTAATTTTAAAATTTCATATTTTTTGGTGTATTTTTCAAATTTATATAAAAAATTTGGATTAACTAATTTTTCTTCGTTCGCCTTTAACGCTTCTAGAATATAGATTAACTCTTTATATTTGGATCTAAAATTTTTAAATTCTCTAATTTCATTGTTTGCTTTTTCCAAAATTTCAATCATTTTTTTACAGTTTTCTTTAAGATCTTTTACCTCTTTATTAAGTACCTCTTTATTAAGATCATTCGTAAGTACAGAAGAACCATCAACATTTGATTTTAGTTTTTCTATTTCAAAATTTACTTTATTTATTTTATTTTCGTATAAATTTGTAATATACTTTCTGTTATAATTATTTGGACTTTTTAACCAAGATTCGAAACTAAGATCATCATCTGATAATTCTCTTTCAAGTTTCACTGTATAATTACTGTTGTCATAGTTTTTATATATTTGCATTTTTAACACTCTTTGATTTTTACTTTTCAAACAATGCCTTGAGATATCATCGCTTTTGCAACACGCTTAAATCCAGATATATTTGCACCGAGAATATAATTTTTAGGATCTCCGAATTGTTGGGCAGTATCGTAGACTTCTTTAAAAATAATTTTCATTATTGTATAAAGTTTTTTACTTGAATAATTGTAATCGAATGGAATTCTTGAACTGTTTTGGCTCATCTCTATAACAGATGAGGAAACTCCGCCTGCATTTGCAGCTTTAGCTGGACCAAATACGATTCCGTTTTCAGTAAGAAACTTAATTGCATCAAGCGTGGTAGGCATGTTTGCACCTTCTGAAACAAATTTAACACCATTTTTTACTAAATTTTTTGCATCTTCTTCGTTTATTTCATTCTGAGTAGCGCACGGAAGGGCTATGTTACAACTGACAGACCAATCAAATCTTCCAGAGACATATTTTGCTTTAGGTTCAAATTCCAGATATTTTTTTATTCTTTCTCGTTTTTCTTCTTTAATTTTTGTTATTACTTCAAGATTTATTCCATTTGAATCGTATATCCAACCTGATGAATCTGACATTGTAACTATTTTTGCTCCGAACTCTTTCGCCTTTTTTGCGGCATGTATTGCTACATTACCTGAACCTGATATACATACTGTCTTGCCATTGAACGATTCATTATTTACTTTTAGCATCTCTTCAGTGAAATAAATAAGTCCATAGCCAGTAGCCTCTTTTCTTCCACGAAGTCCATCGAATGTAATGCCCTTACCAGTTAGAACACCTTCATGAATATTTTTTATTTTTTTATACTGACCAAATAAAAATCCTATTTCTTTTTCCCCAACGCCAATATCACCAGCAGGTATATCTGTTTGGCTACCTATGTGCCTAAAAATTTCATTCATAAAATTCTGACAGAAAGTCATTATTTCAAAATCAGACTTGCCCTTTGGGTCAAAATCGCTTCCACCTTTCCCTCCGCCTATCGGAAGACCTGTCAAAGCATTTTTAAAAGTTTGTTCAAAAGCCAAAAATTTTATTATTCCAGAATTAACAGATGGATGAAATCTAATTCCACCTTTATAAGGACCTAAACAGCTGTTGAATTGGACTCTGTAACCTCTATTCACATGAATTTTATTCCTATCATCACGCCAAGAAACTCTAAATGTTACAACTCTTTCAGGCTCTATTAATCGTTCCAAAATTGCCATGTCTTCATATAATCTTTCAGACATTATCAAAGGCTCAACAGAAGTTAATGTCTCTATAACAGCTTGATGGTATTCTTTCTCGCCTGGATTTTTATCCAATAAACGTTTTAAAATTTTCTCTATATAAGTCATATTAAATTCTCCTTTTATACGAAACGACCTGTAACGTAGTCATCTACCCGTTTGTCTTTAGGGTTATTAAAAAATGTATAAGTATCACTATGTTCAATTAATTCACCTGATAAAAAAAATGCAGTTGAATCTGAGATTCTAGCCGCTTGTTGCATATTATGTGTAACTATGACAACAGTATAGTTCTTTTTTAATTTAAGTATTAAATCTTCAACTCTCAATGTCGAACCAGGATCCAATGCCGAAGTCGGTTCGTCCATTAAAATTATTTCTGGTGACACAGCAATAGCCCTAGCAAGGCATAATCTTTGTTGTTGTCCTCCTGACAATTTTGACGCACTCTCTTTTAACCTGTCTTTAACACTTTCCCACAGATAGACAGCTTTTAGTGAATTTTCTACAATTTCACACAGTTCATTTTTATTTTTTATACCGTGAGCACGTGGTCCATAAGCTATATTGTCATATATACTCATTGGGAAAGGGTTTGGTTTCTGGAAAACCATTCCAACTGACCTTCTAAGTTCTGTAACGTTAACTGATTTGTCATAGACATTTTGGTCATCAATAATTACCTCACCGACTATTCTACAGTCATCACATAAATCATTAAGTCGATTTATAGTCCTAAGACATGTCGATTTACCACATCCTGAAGGACCAATAAAGGCCGTGACATTATTAGCTTTTATATCGATATTTATATTTTTTAAGATATTCGAAGAACCGTAAAATAGGCTTAAATTTTTAATTTTTATTTTATACAACTTAATCCTTTAGAATTTTAAAAATATAACTGATGACGATATTTATTAAACAACCTGACTTTTCTTGGCTCTAATTAAAACAACATAAAAATTTCGCAAGAATACTTTACGTATTTCAAGAAAATTTTATGTTGTTTTTAGGAAAAATATAAAAAAAGTGATGTTTTTGTAGTTACGAAGTAAGTCTAATAAGATCTGAAAGTTTGAAACATAAATTCGGACCAGTTGGATCGTCCAAAAGGACAACCTTGACAGCTTCTTTCATAATATCAACTCCTGCCACGAGTGCAAGCCCTTTTGGTGTTTTTATTATCTCATTAACTTTAGGAACTTTTTCTAAAATGTCAAGATACATGTCCTCTTCATATTTCAGACAACACATAAGCCTACCACATACTCCACAAAGCTTTGATCCACCAAAAGATATTCCTTGAAATACTGCAGATTGCATATGGACATTTTTGAACTCCCTTAAAAAAGAAAAACAACAAAGTTCTTTTCCACATACGCCTATCCCACCCATTATTTTTGTCACTTCTCTTGGACTTATTTGTCTCAATTCTACCCAAGTTTTTAAATTTTCAACCAAGTCTTTTAGTAAGTTCCTAAAATCAATTCTATTTTCAGCAGAAAAATAAACAATAATTTTTTTCATGTCAAACATGTATTCGACTAGAACAAGCTTCATTGGTAAGTCATATTGTTTAATTTTTTCATTCAAAAAATTGAACTTATTTGATTCTTCTTTTTCAATTTGTTTAATTTTATCAAAATCTATACGCTCTGCTCTACGAATTATTAGACCTTCTAATTGTTCAGGAACTTCAAAATTTTTAACCTTTTCGATCGCAACAACTGTACCGAACTCTACACCTCGCTTTGTTTTCAATATCAATTTGTCATTGATAGAAAAGTTTTCTAACCTATATATAAATTTATTTATCTTCCTAAAAAATCGCATTTTAACTGATATTATGTTTGTCATATTTACCTAAAAATATTCTAATCTTTGAACAATCTCACGAACTTAGAAGACTTGAGCTAAGATTTGTTTCAACATGTGAGAGTTTTTTCGATATTTTTCAGTGTTATTCTCTAAATGTATCGCTTAAAATTTCAAAATAAACAATTGCATCATCACCATATTTTTCAAAAGTTATGTCGCTGTTACTTTTATTTTCCTTATAGTTACTAATCTCAGGAAATGCAGTTAAAAGTTTAACAATCGAGTAATTATGCCTATCCTTGTCAACAAATCCGTTAGTTGTAGTGCCCCAAATAAATCCACTCTTTGCCATCGCATATCCAGCTTTCTTATTAGAATTGGTAAGCAGGCTTGTAGAATAATTTTTGTTTTTATGATAAAATCCTACGCATAGTCTGCTACCATCTTGGTATTTTGAACCAACACCGATGAAACATGACAAAATCTCAACCAGATCATATGCCTTAGAATTATTATCAATTTTGAATAACTTTATAACCATTAACTTTTTTTTATTTTTATTTGTAACAATTTCGGCATACGAATAAAATTCTTTCAATTTACTATTTATTTGATCTATGTCGTTTTCCAAATCATCAAAATTTCTATTAAAAACATTATTTGATAAATATGCTCTTAATTTATAAATAACAGTACTTTTTATTTTTTCTTTATCAGTTTCAGACACAATAGAGTTGATTTTTGTGACAATATCTTCTGTAAATGTCTCATATTCTATTTTTCCTTCACTTGGTATGTTGAATAAACTTGGATTATATCCTGTATTTGGACCAGTATTTTGTAAGGATGGCTTAGATATATCTGTTTTGCCATGATAATAATTTTGGGCATAATTTTCTGAAATTTTTCTAATACCTAATCCTGCAAGAACAGATAAAACAAAAAGCCCTACAGGATTAGTAATTGGATTTTCGGTGTTTTGCTTATATTTAGTTTTAGTTGTAACTTCTTCCTTTTTCGACAAGGCAGAAGGTGAGAACACACAGCCAGATATTAATAAAATTGCTAAAAAGTTTTTAAATTTATTCACTTATCATGACCTCGTTTCTGTTGTATTTTTAAACAGACTTCTAAGGAAGTATAATAGACCATGTCCTGGAACTTATCCACGGTAATAAAATGATCTTTTTTGAGTTTTGTTTTGCCAAAAATACTCGAAAGACAGCAAGTATTTCTGCGTTTTTTGATTTCACATAACGTCAAAAAATCTTCATTTTCTCTCTCGTGTCTAAGTTTCATGACAGGTCTAATGCGCTAGGAAGGACTTCCTTCGTAACTCCAAAAACATCACTTTTTTTATATTTTCCCTAAAAAAATCTATGAAAAATTGATATTTTCAAGTCACGAAGGAAGTCTATTCAACGAGTTATTACATTTTAACAAAATTCGATCAATAAATCAACAATAAAAACCTAGACCCTTTGTTCAACTATTGACATTAACAATGAATCACTTATATTATAAAATTGTGGGTTTGATCGCTATTTCTAAAGGCAAACGCTGAACAAAATATATATTGATGGAGGGCGTTGTGTCGTGATAAGATTATGTTTTTATATAAATTTAAGCAAACATATCTTAAAATTTTTAATACTTGGTTTAACCAGTGTTTTTTTGCTTATTGTTATGTATTGTCTTATAAAAATTTAACAGGACATCTTCAAGAAGAACATGTTGTTAAGAAACATCATTGTCGCTTGAGATTTCAACAAAAAAAACAATTTCATTCTCATCAAATTTTAACTTGCTCCTACTTTCGTTTATTTTGGATTTTCCGTATTCATCTTTAAAAAATTGAAAACACCAACTAATTGTACTTTTCATTATCGATTGGCGCTCAACAAGCCTAACAAAAGGTGATCGTAAAATAGGTCCAGTTAAATAATTTGTAAACAAAGCTACACCAGAATCTTTTTCACCATTTTTAATTCCAAAACATGTCTTATAAGAAAGATGTTTCGAACTAAATTCTCCAAAATCTTTAAGAAATATTAAAATATCGCTTAAGCTTATGTTGTCTGTAGTTTTAATTTTAAATAACTCTATAACTATATTTTTTGCATCTCTTTTATATTTGTTATCAACAATTTCAGCATATGAATTAAAATTGATTTCTTTTAAATCTTTGTTAATTTGTCCTATATTTGTTTTTAAATAATCGAAATCTTTAGTTAAAATTTGAGCTTTTACATATTCAGCTAAATTATCTATTTTGCTAATGTTTTTTTTAAGCTTTATACTTTTTTCATTTAATATCTCAAGAGTATGTGTACTTTCTAAATTTAATTTTTCAATTTTTTTGCATGATTTAGCGTCTTCTAATCCGGGATTATATTTAGTTACGGGCGTGTCATATCTAACTGGACCAGGAACATATTCAGGTATATTCTGTACAGGATCGTAACCTAGTTTGTGTCCAGACGTTTTATCAAGTTCTATCTTTGGAACACCTACACCTTCATTAGCTGAGTTTCCATTATGACGACTTTTTCTATAGCCAAGAGCAAGAAACACAGACAAAACAAAGGTTCCTATTACATTAGCACTTTTTTGCGCTGTACTAGGTTCTGTTATTGACAATGTCTTTTCATTTTTCGCCCGTGCAGAAGGTGAAAAAATACTACTAGATATCAATAAAATTGATAGAAATTTTTTTAATTTATTCACTACCTAAGACCTCACATAGTTTCATTTGCATCGTTTAGAGAAGTAATTAACATATACATCCAGCTATTTTGATAGTGCATACACGATATGTTCATAGCCATATTTTAACAAAATTTGAAATACAAATCAAGAATTGATATATTAGAACCTGTCTTCAATACTGAAAAAATCGCTTTTTGGATCTTTTTCCACAAAACACCCTTAAAAATACTCGAAATACAGCAAGTATTTCAAGAAAATTTTATGTTGTTTAAAAAAATCTATAAAAAATTGATATTTTCAAGTTATAGGAAGTCTACTGAACAAAATTGTTTGGAGGTATTTTTAGGTAGTCCCACGGCATTGAATGCAATGGTGTATAAAAGAGGATATAATGTTTTTTAATCAATTAAATTATGTAAAAATATTAAAATTAAAAGAAAATGCAACAATACCAACAAGGGGAACATCTGGATCTGCTGGTTATGATCTTTATGCTTGCACTGATCGCGAAATAACAATTTTTCACGGAGATTTAGTAAAAATTCCATGTGGCATAGCTATAGAAATTCCTGAAAGTTACGCTGCTTTCATATTTGCGCGTAGTGGATTGGGCATAAATCACGGAATAATACCATCTAATGCTGTGGGTGTTATTGACAGTGACTACCGTGGTGAAATTCAAGTTGGTCTATGTTCAGTTTCAAAAAACGGCCCATATGTAGTAAAAAATGGTGACAGAATAGCTCAACTTATTGTTATGAGAACAGAAGTATTCAAATTTAAGGAAGTTGAAAGTTTGAGTGAGTCTGATAGAGGCATAAATGGTTTTGGTTCAACTGGATTTTAAATTTTTACAATCTTGATTACATTAGACCTCCTGCAAAATCAATTTAAAAGTTCGTAATTACAAATCCCTGCAATTAAATTAAATCTAAGTCTAAAACGTTTTTTTTCGATTTCGGTATTTTTCAGAAAGAATTCCGAAGAGTTTAATAAGGCCGATTGTGTGTTCATTTGTGACTCTTACGCTTGAGATTTCATGGTTTTTTGTTTTTTTCGTAAAGTTCTTCTTTACCGGGTAAACGAAATGTTCCATCTTCTATGAGTGTAGTTTCAACCCAACGAACGCATTGTATTATTTGACTTTCGTGGACATCATAACTTGAAGCAATATCTGCATAAGTCCGATACTCACGAAGATACTCAAAGGTCTATTGCAAATTTTTCCGCACTGTCTAACGTCATTTAGTCTGATTTGTATATTTTTAGCATAAGGATAAGACTGGATATCGAGAAACTCAAATCAAAAAAAAACATTGATTTTTAATTCAAATTTTGGTATAATATATTTATTTGGTATTTTTTGTATCAGTTTTTTAAAAAAGATTGATTTGTGGTCGCGAAAGTTGAACCAAAAATATCTGCTTTTTAGAGCCGAGAGTAGTCAAGATTGTCTAAGTAGTAATTTGATGTTTTGATGTACTGTTTTTTAACTGGTTCTAAATAAATAATAAAACGTTCGGGGTGAATTTTATGGAAATTTTCGAGAAGTTTTATATTAAGTGCAAATCAGCAGTTTCTAAGTTAGGCAAAAAAACTGGTGATTTAGTTGATGTATCTAAACTTAAAATAAAAATCGTAGAACATAAGGACAAGATAGATAAAAAGTTGTGTATGATGGGTAAAATGGTTTATAGTTCAAAAACAGAAAATAAAACCATTGACGAGCACCTTTTAGAAATATTAGTAAACGATATACAGAATTTGTATAAAGAGATATGTTCTTACGAATGTAAGATTGACAAAATTCAGAATAAAGTTGTCTGTTGTTCATGTGACTTTAGAAACGATAGCAGTTCTGTTTACTGTAGCAAATGTGGAAGTGAACTTCATAATTCTAATGTTTGCGGTTGCGAAGATACCTTTGATAAAGAAGATAAAGGGTAAATTTATACAGTTTTCTAAAGAACCTGTCATATTTTTTGTGGTTTTAACTATCGAATTTTTTCTCAAGCAACGCAATAAAACATCATTTTAGGTAGTTGTTATAAGCAAAATATAGCGTTGGGATTTTGTTTTTAACTTTCAAGCGGTGTCAATCGCTTGTTTTGTTGTGTCTATTATTTGGAGGTATACGTTTGCAAAAAAAATACAATGAAACTCTAAATTTACCTAATACAGATTTTCCTATGAAAGCTAAATTATCACTTCGCGAGCCAGAAATATTGAAAGAATGGAAAGAAAAAAAAATATATGAAAAAATTTTAAACAAAAATTTAGACAAATCTAAATTTATTTTACATGATGGTCCCCCTTATGCAAATGGTGAGATCCATATAGGCCATGCATTAAACAAGATACTTAAAGATTTTATCGTAAAGTATAAAAATATGTCAGGATTTTATGCTCCACTAACACCTGGTTGGGATACACACGGCATGCCTACTGAGTTTAAAGCTAAAATTTCTGTCAAAAATTATGATAAATTGAGTGTACCTGAACTTCGTGAAATTTGTAAAAAGACAGCTTTAAATTATCTTGATATCCAAAGAAAGTCTTTTAAACGTCTTGGAATTTTTGCTGATTGGGATAATCCGTACATTACATTAGATCCAAAATTTGAAGGAAAACAGATTGAAATTTTTGCTAAACTTGTAAAGTCTGGCGCAATCTATAGGGGTCTGAAACCAGTTTGTTGGTGTACAACGTGTAAAACTGCTTTAGCAGAGGCTGAGATTGAATATAAGGAGAATCCTTGTAATTCAATCTTTGTTAAATTCAAAGTCAAAGATGATAAAAATAAATTACCTAAAGATATAAATTTAAATAAAACTTATTTTTTAATTTGGACAACAACTCCATGGACACTACCTGGGAATGTTGCTATTTGTGTTAACCCAGATTTTAATTATTGTGTATTGAGAATAGAAGACAAATTTTTAATTTTAGCCTCAAGTTTAGTTGAAAAGTGCTTGAACGATGCAAATATAAAAAATTTTGAATTGATATATGAGATAAATGGCAAAGAGTTGGCTGGAATGAAAGCTTATCATCCTTTTTTAGATAAGGATTCTTTGTTGATTTTTGGAAATCATGTAAATCTACAAGATGGAACTGGATGTGTTCATACTGCACCAGGACATGGTATTGACGACTTTGAATGTTGCAAAAATTATAAACTAGATATAGTTGTTCCTGTTGATAGCTCAGGTACTCTTACATCTGAAGCCGGGGAATTATTTAATGGGCTTAAAGTTGACAAAGCAAGTGAAAAAATAATTGAATATCTTGATAGATCAAATATGTTGTTTTCACAAAAAAATATAATTCATAAATATCCTCATTGCTGGAGGTGTAAAAATAAGATAATTTTTAGAGCTACTAAACAATGGTTTTTTTCTGTTGAAAAATTTAAAAAATGTGCTCTAAAATCTATTTGCGAAGTTAATTGGATTCCGAAATGGGGTAAACAACGTATTGAGTCTATGATAAAAGAACGCAGCGATTGGTGTATTTCACGACAGCGCAGATGGGGAGTACCTATACCAATTTTATTTTGCTGTGAATGCGATAATCCGATATTGGACTATAATACTATTCTTAAAATTTCAAAAATTTTTTCAACTGAGGGATCAGGTTCTTGGTATGAAAAAGATGCATCATATTTTTTATCAGGTGACGAATTTTGTAAAAGATGTGATTCAAAAAAATTTAAAAAAGAGCAAGACATTATGGATGTCTGGTTCGATTCAGGTTCTAGCCATTATTCGGTTTTGGGTAAAAACAAAAAGGCAGATTTGTATTTAGAAGGTTCAGATCAGTACAGAGGATGGTTTCAATCATCACTTTTAATTTCAGTAAGTATAGGTTTTTCAGCACCTTACAGGATTGTGTTGACAAACGGATGGGTTGTCGATGAAGAAGGTCGTAAACAATCTAAATCTCTAGGTAACGTAATTAGCCCTGAGAGTATAGTAAACAAATACGGTGCTGACGTGTTAAGATTATGGGTTGCTTCTGTTGATTATACAGATAATGTAAAAATATCTGAAAAAATTATCTTACAAATAAGTGAAAGTTACAGAAAAATTAGAAATACTGCAAGATTTATTTTAGGAAATCTTTTCGATTTTGATCCTAAAAAAGATTTAATTTTATTTGATAATTTAGAATCAATTGACAGATGGATCCTATCTCAGTTGAAAAAACTTCATCAAAAATGTATAGTTTTTTACGAAAAGTTTGAATTTTTTTCCATATTTCATGAAGTCCAAAAGTTTTGCGTATCTAGTCTGTCAAACTTTTATTTGGATGTAGTTAAAGATAGGTTGTATGTAAGTTTAAAAACAAGTTATTCTAGACGCAGTGCTCAGACAACAATTTGGGTTATACTGTATGAGTTGCTTAAACTTTTATCTCCTTTGATTTCGTTTACATGTGAAGAAATTTGGAAATGTTTTCCAAAGATAGAAAACATAGAAAGCGTTTTTTTGAATGATATAAATATAGGGTTCGATATAAAAGTCGATGAAGATTTGGATAGTTACTGGTTTAAAGTCATTGAAATATCAGATATGATAAAAAAAAAGTTAGAAATTGCAAGAATGGATAAAATAATTGGATCGTCACTTGAAGCAGAAGTAACTTTAAAAGAAGATTTTAAAAAATTTGAAAACCTAATTGAAGATATAAAATTAGCATCTGTTATATCTAAACTTTCTATTGAACATTTAGACGAAGAAATTAAAGTTAAAAAATCAAAATTTAACAAATGTCAAAGATGTTGGATGCACGATGAAAGCGTTGGTAAAAATGAAAAATACATAGATATTTGTGTCCGTTGCGCAAAAATTTTAACGAGTTGCTAATGGATGTGTTGATTTTTTTATATTTTTCTTTTAATCTATTAGAATCTATTTAATATCTTTGCAAAAAAGTTTGCCATTTTTTGGAGTTACAAAAGAAGCCTAGGAACCTTTTCTCATGACCGCATATTTCTGATAATTTTCCACCAAAACAGCGTTCGCAATAAAACAATTATTCCTATGGTTTTTTGCCTCGTTTTGATGGAAAATTTTCAAAAAATCTGCATTTTAGATCTATGAGAACAAGTTTTAATAAAAAAATTGGAGAGATTTATGTACGCCGTTATTGAAATAGGTAAAAAACAATTCAAGGTTGAACAAGGAAGTATATTATATGTTGAGTCTCTTGGTATAAGTGAAGGTGACAATGTAGATTCTATTAAGACATTAGCTGTTAACGACGGTCGATCTATTACTTTCGGCAAGCCTTATCTTGACATTAAAATACACGCAAAAGTTTTAAAGGTTGGAAAAAGTAAAAAGATAGTTGTTTTTAAGTATAAACCAAAAAGTAACTATAAAAGAAAATTTGGACACAGGCAGGTATATAACAAAGTGGAAATAACATCTATAGGACAGTAGATTTTAAAGGCAAGCAGGGTCATTAAGTTTTTATATGGAGAGTGATAGTAGTGGCACATAAAAAGGGCATGGGATCTACTAGAAATGGTCGTGATTCAGAGTCTAAACGACTTGGTGTGAAACGTCCAGATGGTAAGTTAGTTTTAGCAGGAAATGTATTGGTTAAGCAAAGAGGTACTAAAATTCATCCTGGTGTTAACGTTGGGAAAGGATCGGATGATACACTTTTTGCATTAATAACTGGAAAGGTTTCTTTTGAAAGATATGGAAAAAATAGAACTAAAGTTAGCATATACAAAGTTTAATAATAATAGGTGTTTATGAAAAGATTTTTAATAAAAAAGAAAATAGCAGTTGTTTTGTCCGTTATTTTTTTTGCTAATGTTTTAAATATTTCTCCTGCAGATATCAATTTCGCTTACGCAGCAAGAAAAATTTTAAAAAATAAAAGTATTAAGAGAGAACAGAGTTTTTTCCAAAAAAATCCTCGTTTAGCCAAAATTTTAAAATATTTTGGTATATCTTCTGCTATACTCATTTCAATTTTTGGGCTTTCTTATTTTGTAGATAAATTGAATGAAAAAGAAAAATCAGAATGTCCACATTATAAAGACATGAAAGAGCTCAAGAACTCAATTGATAGTCAAATTAATGAAGCATTCAAAGAGGTGGTAGTAAATAAGGAAGATAAGGAAAGACGTGATAAAAAAATTTTAGATTTAGTAAAAGATAAAAAGCTAGTTATAGAATTATTGGAAGAAGCAAAAAAAGAAGCAAAATTAGAAGAGAAACCAAAAAATATCAAAAATGTGTTCATTCATTTAAGTGTTATTGGTGGTCTTATCACTATTATTTCTGGAATTAGAAATGCAATAAGTGAGATTGGTAAATTGTCAAAAGATATTATGCAAATTTCTTACATGAGATGGGCAGCTGTTAACATAATGGATATATATTCTGGGTTTACCGGATTATTTCAAATAAAAGAAAAGTGTGTAAATAAAGAAGATGTGTTAAAAAAATATGGTGCGATGACAGATAGGCTTTACGGTCAAGAAGAAGCTTTATCGAAAACACGAAATTATATATTAGATATAATTATGAGAAAAAAACAAGCAGAAAAAGAAGGAATAAAATTAAAAGAATGTCCTGTATTAATGTTGTATGGTCCTTCAGGATCAGGAAAGTCATCTCTTGCTATGATAATTGCTTCAATTTTGTCGCCTAATTTAGAGCCGTTTATTATAAATTCATCGAGTATTGACAAATCAGTTAAAGGTGGAACTATTTCTAATTTGCTGAAATCAAGTCCGCAAAATTCAGAAAGACTTAGTGTTATGTCTCCATTGGCAAAGTTTATAACTGGAAATCAAGGAAAAGGATATATTGTACTAATTTGTGATGAATATCATATGTGGAATAGCGCATGTAGGAATCCGGATGATAAATTATCTGACGATGATGAATCCATACGTAACATTTCTGATACTGGAACTATAACTGTTAATGGTCAAGTTTATGATTGTGATAATTTAATAATAATAATGATTTCAAACGGTTCTCGTGAATCAATGGAAGGTCTGGACAATAGCAAAAAAGAAAATTTTGAAATTTCTAAAAAAAGTTTTGACGAGGGTTATGTTAGGGTTTATCATAGTCCATCGTTTCTTAATAGACTAAGGATGGTTGAATTTAAGAGTCTGAAGTTTGATGCATATTTAAAAATAGTAATTGATAATTTCAACAGCATAAGCAATTACTGGTCGGATCCTGAAAATGGTAGTATAAGGCTATGTATTGATGACGAAACATTAAAAGTTTTTGCTGAAAAGGCTGAGAAAATTGGGAAAGGAGCACGTGTAGTTTCTTTGACATTTTTTTCTGAGATTCAAAACAAAATTTTAGAAAAAGTGAACTCTGCCCCATCTGGTTATTTTGAAAACAAATTATTAAATATTCTCTACGACAAGGAAAAAGATGTGATAACGTTAGAAGAAAAAGTTGAAGGTAGTCATTAGACTTCCTTCGTAACTACAAAAACATCACTTTTTTTATATTTTCCCTAAAAACAACATAAAATTTTTTTGAAATACATAAAGTGTTCCTGCGAAATTTTTGTTTTTTGAATTGAAGACAGGTTCTTATATTTTCTAGTTACATAAGGGGTCTATTTGTAAATATTTTGGAAATAATACTATATAATAGATTTTTTCTTAAAACAAAATAAAAATTAGACTTCTTTCCTAACTTGAAAATATCAATTTTTTCTTAAAAAAAAACAAAAATTTCGCAGGAATACTTTACGTATTTCAAGAAAATTTTATGTTGTTTTTAGTAAGAAGATAAAAAAAGTGATGTTTTTATATTTAGGAAAGAAGTCTATTTCGAAGGAATACTTTGTTTACGTCGCTTTTTAGAACTGTAATCCTGTATATTGTTATAATATGTGCAATAAAATTTATGGGGAAAAGACAGATTAGTGAACTTGAAACGTCGGAGTTAGTTATAACTTTTTTGATTTCAGACATTGCATCTATTCCGATGCAAAACTCATCTCAACCGTTAGTAAGTGGTTTGATACCAATAGCAGTTCTCGTATGTTTAGAGATCGTAATGTCTATTTTAATGATGAAAAATTCAAAATTCAGAAGATTAACATGTGGAAGCTCTGTTCTTGTAATAAATGATGGAAAATTAAATCAAAAAGAGCTACAAAAAATGCGTATGAGCATCGACGACTTATACGGTCAGTTGCGTCAGATGAATGTTTTTTCAATAGAGGATGTGGCTTTTGCTGTTATGGAGACCAACGGTAAATTAAGTGTTTTGAAAAAGTCTGAAAAGCAACCTCCTGACGCGTCTACACTCGGGATCACAGTTCCTGAAACAACGCTTGATTTTGTAGTAATTACAGATGGAGAAATTAATGATTTTTCGTTATCTTTGTGTAAATTAAACAGAGATTGGCTCGATGGAATACTACAAGGAAAAAATATAAATATTGATGAAATTTTTATCATGACAGCGAACAAAGACAAAAAGTTTAATATAATAAAAAAGGAAAAATGATGAATAAACTAAAATTTGTTATTTTTATACTTTTTTTAACAATCGGAATTTGTACAATAAGTCTTAAACTAACAAATGATATTGCCGAGAGTGCAAATAATTATTTAGAAAAAATTGAAAAATATAAAGATGAAAAAAATTTTTTGGCAGCAGAGAAGATTTGCGATGAGTTGAATGAATTTTGGGAAAGAAAATCTAAAGTTTTATCAATGTTGATACATCACGAGATGTTGGAAAAAATGGAAGAAAATTTGCAAATTATAAAGACTTCATGTAGACATAAATCTGAAATTGAGATATCGAAAGCAAGCGCTTCATTTGTCACCTATCTGAAAGCTTTAGTCGAATCAGATCAAATTTCTCTGGAAAACGTTCTTTAGAACCTGTCTTCAATACTCATTTTTGGATTTTTTCCACAAAACGTCCTTAAATCTATGATAATAAGTTGATAATATGTTCTCGGTGACGTGAATATTTGAAAATTAAATCTAAAATAAGTTCGCATATTAGCACATAAGGAAAAATCTTTGTAGTTTTAATTAAAAGATCAGCATGAATTAGTGCTTTTATACATTGATTGACTTCGTAATTTTTGCATATCTCTTCGGCATTTTTAAGTCTGAATTCTTTTTTTTCATAATTAAAAATTTTTGATATTTCTTCAATCTTTATTTTGAATTTATTGGCAATATTTATACGATGAGCATCTACAAAGTCCATAGATATTGTTGCTAAAATTTTTACTGGTTCTTCGTATTTTAATAATTTTTCAACTATTTCTAAAGCAACCTTTGCGTCTTTGTTTCTTATTGCTTTACTTAAGTCAAATATTTTACACTCTTGGTTTTCTGTTATAAATGTTTCAATTGTTTTAAATGAAATTTTTTCTTCATTTGAGAAAAAACACAGTTTTTTTATTTCATTTTTTATTAAATTAAGATCATATGAACATCTTTTACATAAAATTTTAGCTTCATTTGTTTCTAAAACTTTGTTAAATTTTTTAGCCCAGAGAATTGCTTGCCTTTCAGTGGCTATTTTATCTTTTTTGAATTCTACAATATTACCAATTTTAGATATATTTTTTAGAAGATTTAAGTAATATTGATTTTTTACTTCATCTTCTTCAGAAAAATCTTGTATTATTAAAATACAAAAATCTGGAATATCTTGTAATATCTTTAAAAACTGTTCATAAAAATTTTTGTTCATATTATTAAATTTTGAATCAATAATCACACATTTTTTTTTAGAATTAACTGGGAATGTCTCAATGGCATTCAAAATTTTATTAAAATCAAAAAAATCATTGTTAAATTTTATCAAATTTATAGATTCGGGTGAGCCAATAACTTTTTCAATAATCTTATAAGTAAAGTGACTGATTAAAAATTTTTCTTCTCCAAAAAGAAAATATAAATTACTAAGTTTATTTAATTTTATATCGTTTTTTAAAATTTTATAATTAATTTTCGCCATCTAAATTTTCCTTTTTACAATATTTCTTCCGTTTTTTAAATTTATATCAATTACTAAGTTATCACCTAAAAAATGATCTAATCTACTAACTTTTTGATTGTTTATTTGTAAAAAATTAAAATTCATAGCTAATATTATTTTTTTAAATTTGATTAAATTGAAATTATTTGGTAATTTAAATGCTATTAAGATGTCGCATTTTCTTAAATTTTCTGGTAAATATTCGGCATCTGAACCTTGGTAACATACCAAAATTTCTGTTTTAAAAATTTTGAATTTGATCCAAATTTTACCACGAATTCTGAATATAAAAGCTTTAAAGTTATCTCTCAAAAGCTTATAAAATATTAGATTTTCATTTAGCATTACTAGTTTGTCTTTAGGAAAATTTCCACACTGTGTTCCAATATTGAAAATAATCTCGGAGTTTTTTACAAAATTTTTAATTTTTTCAAAATCTTCAGATTGAGAAAATATTATATTTTTTTTATTTTAATAAGAC
>Ga0209737_10000616_pt1 | contig 28345 bp, 18 predicted proteins | sample TergutCu122P3_FD_187284 | JGI IMG/M metagenome (GOLD analysis project Ga0209737, IMG submission 187284) | Cubitermes ugandensis P3 segment gut microbial communities from Kakamega Forest, Kenya - Cu122 P3 (SPAdes) (version 2) | ecosystem: Host-associated > Arthropoda: Insects > Digestive system... | reverse complement strand
TTGACTGCAATGCAGAAAGGCCCCCGCCAGGTGGCCTTTTTTTTTGGTTACTTTTTTTTTGGCCAGGCAAAAAAAAAGTGACCTGCCGGGAGGCGGGCTGCATCCAAACCAAGCGAAAAAACCCTTCGACGGAGTCGACCCTCCAAGCACCCCCGCCGGAGGCGAAAATGCACGCTGCCCGGAGGGCAATAAAATAACTTCGACGGAGTCGACTGCACCCCTGGACCCCCGCTTTCGCGGGGGCGACGCAGAGAGAGCCGTGAGGCGAAAAACCCTGCCCGGAGGGCGAAAAAGACCCGCCAAGCAACCCCGCCGGAGGCGAAAAAACCCCTTCGACGAAGTCGACCCTCACACAACCCCGCCGGAGGCGAAAATGCACGCTGTCCGGGCGGCAGATTGCCGCCCCTACACCCCAATAACAAACGCCGTGCAAAACACCGTCACCCCCGCCGGGAGGCGAAAAAAACCCCCTTCGACGGAGTCGACCCTCCACAACCCCCCGCCGGAGGCGAAAAACCCCCTTCGACGAAGTCGACTCTCCCTCCGAGTACGGAGAATTTTCCACAGGCGCTTGCCTTGCGTCGTACACAATGAAATAAATAAAAAAGAATGAGTGACGGTCTTCAAATTCCAGAGCACCTCTGGAAAGCCTTAGAGCTGATGGAAGAAGAGATGGGCGTGCCAAAAAACAACCTGGTATGCCAAGCGATTTTTACCCTGGCGCGCCTCAACGGCTACGTGGTTGCTGGACAGGTGTCCTTGTCGCGCGGCACTGTGGAGCCGCCGCTGATTGCGGGCCGCGAAGAGCCCCCAAAGACGCCCCGCGACAGCGCCCACGAGGCCCCGCCCCCGCCGTCGCGCTCTGCTGCCTCTTCGACACCGCGACCACCCCCGGCTTTACGCGTAGAGCCGCCGCCCCCAAGCCGCGCAGAACCGCTGCCTTTGGTTTCTCAGGATACTTCGCCGCGCTATGTCGTCCCTCCCCCTCCACCGTTGCGCCGCCGTGACTCTCTGCTTACGCCGCCGCCTTCTCAGACACCCACCGCCCTGGAAGTGGAAGAGGAAGTGCCAGAAGAGCCCCATACGGAGGAGGAGGCCTACGAGGAGAGGGAAGACAGTGGCGTCTACCCGGAGGCGGACATTCCCCACCCACCCACCTTGTACATTGAAATTCCCGGGGAACAACCCGTCGCCATGGAGGGGGATGAATGCATCATCGGCCGCGGAAAGTCCTGCCACTTCGTCATTGACTCCAACCGCGTTTCCAGGCAGCACGCGCGCATTCTGCGCGATGGGGAGGATTTCGTCCTGGAGGACCTCAACTCTTCCAACGGGACTTTTTTCGGCAAGCAGCGCGAAAAGGTAACGCGCCGGGTGATTGCGGATGGGGATGAATTTATTTTCGGCACAGAGCGCGTCACCTTTCTCATTCAATAAACCGCTTCCCTACACACCCAAAAACCAAAGCCCCCTCTGCCCGAAAGTACTCATCCGTGCGCTGCCGCCAACCTCCCCCATGGGGTGGGGCGATGCTTGCAAACGCTCAAACCACGCATCCAACGGACGACGTACCGCCGTATGCGAAGCCGGCAACAGCGCCGGCGCGTTTTGAAGTGACAAAGGAAAAGCCTGGCGAAGCCTGGACGCCCGTGCAGGGACTGCAAAAAAACACCCTCCCCGGCTTGCAGGGCGGGCTGAAAACGGAAAACCCAAGCCCGACATTTGCAGCAGGGCGCATTTCCTTATAGACCGGTTTCAATTTGACATGAGGTCGAGGCGGGCGAGGATTCCGCGATGAGCAACCCCCGGTGGGGGTTGCTGACGGAAGGGAGGGCTGGAGGGAGCGCACCCCAGTGCGTGACCTGAGCGGAACCGGAGCCCAACGAAGAGATCATGTCAAAGTGGAACCGGTCGACCGGTTTTGCCTTCTTCAAAAAACAGGAGCACTCATGCCGCTGGTAGCCGTCATTATGGGTAGCATTTCAGACAATGAAACCATGCAACATGCCGTTGAAGTGCTGGCTGAGTTTGGCATTGCGCATGAAGTCCACGTCGTCAGCGCGCACAGGACGCCCGAGGAAATGTTTCGTTTCGCCAAAGAAGCCCAAGGAAGGGGCCTGCGCTGCATTATTGCGGGCGCCGGGGGCGCAGCGCATTTGCCGGGCATGGTTGCTTCGCTGACTTCCCTTCCCGTGTTGGGGGTGCCCATCCTCTCCAAAGCCCTGCAGGGCATGGACAGCCTGCTTTCCATTGTACAAATGCCCAAGGGCGTGCCTACGGCGACGTTTGCCATTGGGCCTGCCGGGGCCGCCAATGCCGCTTTGTTTGCTGTACGCATGCTGGCCCACGGGGAGCCACAGCTGCAAACGCAACTCAAAGCACATAGGGAGCACCTGGCCCAGGAGGCTTTGGCTTCAGACTCTTTGCTCCAAAAGGCGCGCCTATGAAAGTCGGCATTCTGGGAGGCGGCCAGCTGGGGCTTATGTTGGCGCACGCCCTTGAGAGACTCGGCGCAACTGCGCTTTCTTTGGAAGCCGATGCCTTGGCTCCTGCGCACCTTCGCCTGGCGCATACGCGGTGTGCCTCCCCTGAGGATGCTCAGGCTTTGTCCGCCTTCTTCGACGAAGTCCAACTGGCCACCTACGAGACAGAAAACCTTCCCTCCCTTCACCTGGAGAAACATGCCCTCCGGTTGAGGCCCTCCCTCCGGGTGCTCCATGTTTGCCAAAACCGCATTGACGAAAAAAATTTTTTGAGTGCGCATGGCTTTCCCACCGCGCGCTACCAGGTGGTGCCTCCCGGGGGGTGCCTGCACTCGGCCTTAAGGAAGGTGGGCTTTCCCTGCATCCTCAAAACAGCCACCGGGGGCTATGATGGCAAAGGACAAAGGCGCTTTGAGTCCGAGGCCGCCCTCGCCCAGGACATGGCGCCTGCCTCCCGGGCCAGCATTGTCGAAGAAGCCCTCTCCTTGTCTGGGGAGCTTTCTTGCATTGTCGCGCGTTGTGCTTCCGGACAAAGCCACTGCTTTCCTGTATTTGAAAACCTCCACCGCAACCATATCCTCGACTTTACTTTGCTGCCGGCCCGCTTCCCCGCCGCGCTGCAAAAACAAGCGGAAACCATGGCCCTGGCCATCGCCGAAGCCCTGGACGTATGCGGCCTGTTGACGGTTGAATTTTTTGTGACGAAAAACACTTCAGGGGAGGAGGTGTTGCTGGTCAATGAGCTTGCACCCCGCCCTCACAACTCGGGACATGTCACGCGCAAAGCCACACAACTGAGCCAGTTTGATGCACTCGCTCATATACTGACGCAAACGCCGCTGCCTGCGCCTGTACTGCTCCCGGGCACCTGGTGTATGGGCAACTTGCTTGGCGACGTTTGGCTTGCTCAAAAAAGCCAGGATGGCCAACTCAAGCTCGACGCCTGGGCAGACTTTCCGGAGGTGGTGGAAGTCTACCTCTATGGAAAGCGCGAGGCCAAACCCCAGCGAAAAATGGGACACTTCATTCTCAGGGCCGACAACGCCCAGCAAGCACTCCTGCAGGCCGAAGCCTTCCGAAGGGCTTTGAGCGCTTCCACTTGAGCAGGCCAAAGCTCGCCGACAATTGAAAGCACTCTGTAGAATCGAAACAGTCTGTGTTCACAGGACCGGTTTCAGGTTGGAGGCGACGAGGGGGGAAAATGCGCAAACGGAGGGAAGTAGTCATTTTTTACCCGGGCAAATTTTACCCAGGCAAAAGACTGCAGCGAAGGCCATAGAAAACAACATTGGCGTGGAAGCCAATGTTGTTGTCGAATACATAGACTTCAGCTAACTCAGCCGGGTTTCGCACAGCAGGACTCAACGCGGTTGAGCCTTGCACAGCTTAAGCCCTCAGCACCCAGGAGGTACCGCCTGAGACAATCTCTCTCCCCTTGGCCCAAAAGCCAGGACAAGAAACCCAGTGACAGCAGAATTCTATTTGTAGAATTCTCGAAGGGCCTCAATGAGCTTGGCAATTTTTTCATTCGCCAGGTGATAGAAAATCGTCTGTGCGTTCCTCCGGTTTGCGACAGCTCCGTCCTTCCTCAACAAGGCCAGATGCTGCGAAACCGTGCTGTCACGCGCCTTCAAGAGGCTTGCCAATTCCCCGACGGATTTTTCACCTTCGGACAGGGCATATAACAGCTTGAGTCGCAATGGATTCGCCAATGACTTAAACAAATTTGCAGCTTCGTCGGCATGCTCTATAAAATCAGTTAATTTCATTTTAGTAAACATTCTTACAATTGAACTACAACCAATAAAACTAAACCACAACCAAATAACACACCAAAACCTCTTATGATAAGATTTAAACGGCAAGGGATAATTTCTACATCTTTTATATAGTCACTTCTTAATTTTACATAGTCACTTCTTAGCTTTGCATAATGAGTTCTTAACAAGCACATTCCGCGTTAGCTCTTCGGAATTTTGCAGAGTTGAACAAACTTAAAAAAAACAAAAGACTATTTAACCTCAAGAACAACAAGCGCCCTGATTAATTTATGAATTGGAACCCCACCTCCTTGTTTTCCAATGAAGTTGAGGCTGAGCTCAACGCCTTTTTGGACGCCCGGCTCGGCAAAAGCATACAAAAACCTACCTCGGTGGCGACCCCCGTGGACTATGCCAAAACCTTGGAGGGCCTTCCTTTTTCGGCCATCTCCCCCGTTCAGTACCTGGACTTTGTCTTTGAGCACATTGTCCCCTTCAGAGTCGCTGTAGAGTCACCCTCCTTTGTGGGGCATATGACTTCGGGCTTGCCCGCTTTTGTTTCTCCGCTCACGCGGCTTCTGGTGGCGCTGCATCAGAATGTCGTCAAGCGGGAGACTTCAGAGGTATTCACCTTCCTCGAAAAAAATACCCTCTCCCGCCTGCACGCTCTGGTTTTTGGCGACACAGCCTCACCAGAGCCTCTCTTGACACCCCATGTACACGGAATCATGACGACAGGGGGAACGCTTGCCAACTTGACAGCACTGTGGTGTGCACGAAACCTCTGCTTTGGGGCCAAAGAAAATTTCGAGGGCATTCACAAAGAGGGCGTTGCGAGCGCTTTTGAAAAACACCAAAACGCCAGGGGGTTGATTCTCGGCAGTCGCTTCATGCATTACTCCATTGAAAAAGCCGCCGACTTCCTGGGGCTGGGTGGAAACAATGTCCTTCACCTGCCTTGCAATGCCCAAGGACAGCTTCGGCTGGACGCCCTCAAAGAAACCCTGTTTCAGGCAAAGAAAAACCAAAACCGCATTGTCGCCGTGGTGGGGGTGGCCGGCTCCACAGAAACAGGAAGTGTGGATGACTTGGAGGGCATCGCCGACATCTGCCAAGAGGAGGGGATTTTTTTCCACGTAGACGCCGCCTGGGGGGGGCCTGTGCTTTTCTCAGAGCGCTACCGCCCGCTGCTTCGGGGAATTGAGCGCGCCGACAGCGTCACCATAGACGGACACAAACAACTCTATGTGCCCATAGGCACGGGGGTGCTTTTGTTTGGCCGCCCGGAGCTGCCTGGGCATATTGAAAAATCAGCCCACTACATCATCCGAAAAGACTCCTGGGACTTGGGGAGGTTTGGGCTTGAAGGCTCTCGCCCTGCCAACGCTTTGTACCTGCATGCCGCCTTGCACATCCTCGGCAAAGAGGGCTTTGCTTTCCTCATAGAAAGGCACATTCAACTGTGCCTCCAATTCTATGCGTGCCTGCTCTCCTCCGGGGTGTTTGAGGTGCCTTTTGTGCCTAGCCTTAACATCCTCAGCTACCGCTACATTCCCTCTGGGCTTCGGCATAAGTCGGCCGCCTTCTCCCGGGGGGAAACCCTCTTCTCCAAGGAAGAAAACCGCTTCATCGACGCTGTCAATGTCGCCCTCCACAACGGGCAGCACGCAAAGGAAGAGGGTTTTGTCTCCCGCACTTTCCTCTACACTCCCACTGGAAACCAGGCCACCTATTTGCGCTGCGTCCTGGCCAACCCCCAGACAAAGCTAAGCCACTTGCAAGCCATGCTGGAAAAACAAAAAGAGCAAGGGGAAATACTCGAAAAAAACCTTTCTTAGAGCGGTTGAAAAGCCGCAGGGACTTGCTGTTGTGAGGCTGTGGGAAACCCTCCTGAAGGTGTGGACAAACCCGGCCTAGGGTTTTGGCCTTTTCAACGCCTTTGTTTCCCCACAGGAGTTCATTTTGCTTTTGCAAAGCACTTCCAGGGGTTGTCGGGTTTTCAACAGATTTCTTTGCCCTACGACGGCTACGGTTAGAAATGTCTTTCCTTAAGGGGAAAGGCGTAGGCGGTAGCTTCAGTGGGCCGGCCCAAAGCCTGTCAATATCCAAAACAACAAGACGGCCAATACAACGCCCAAAAACGCGCTGAAGGAAAACAGCGCAAAGTACCGGTTGCTGAAAAAACGAAGGAGGGGAGAAAACCACCGAGAGGAAAGGGCGTCCGTCTGCGGGCAAGAAGAGGGAAGGCGAAGGGGAATTAAAGCGGAGCGCCCCCTGGCCTGCTCCTGCGTCGGAGAGGTTGTCTCTTGTTCCTCCTCCCCCAGGAGGAAGGCTTTTGTGGGCTCCCCGTCCCCTCTTGTCCTGCGGGGAGGGTTGCTGTCGAAGGGGTTTTTTTGCAAAAAATCCTCCATTTCAACTTGCCCTGTAAACTCCTTCAGCCTCTCCCGGACTTCCTCAAGCAGCTTTCGCGTATGCTCTCTGCGCTTTGCAAAGTGCAAGGAAACCAGCTGGCCGACTTGCTCGGCCTTCCACATGTGCTCCCCTGCCGCCCCTTCCAGGGCACGCGCGAATTCCAGGGCGGACTGAAAGCGTTTGTCCGGTTTTTTCTCCAGGGCTTTCATGATGACGGCGTCCAGGGCTTTGGGAATGCTTGAGTTGAAAGCGGAGGGCGCGTGGATTTCGTTGCTTAGGACGGCCTTTTTCTGGGTTTCGTGAAACAGCCTGTAGCCGGTTAAACATTCGTGGATGACAATGCCCAGAGAAAAAATATCGCTGCGCCCGTCCAGAGGTTTTCCGAGGAGCTGCTCAGGCGACATATAGCCTGTTGTCCCCTTGACGGTGCCGGCGAAGGTAAGTGGGTCTGTCCCCTGCATTTTGGCAATGCCAAAGTCGAGCAGCTTGGTTGTCCCCTCGTAGCTGACCATAATGTTTTTTCCGGCAATGTCTCTGTGGATGACAGGCCGCTTCCTATGGCGCATGTCCACAAACGTATGCGCGTACCAGAGGGCCAGCGCGGTGTCGCGCACTGTCGTTAAGACAAAGCCCATGGGGAGGTTTTGCTGGACCGCGGCGCAAGCCCGCACCATCTCAATCATACTGCAGCCTTGGATGTACTCCATGGCCAGGAAGAGCATGTCGTTGTCAATGCCCAACTCGTACACTTGGACGATGTTGGGGTGGTTTAACTCCGCTGTCACCCTCGCCTCGTTGAGGAACATACGGACGACCTCCTCCTGCCCCCTCGTGTCGGGAAGAATGGTTTTGAGGACAACCATTTTCCTAAAGCCGCCAATGCCGCGCTGGTAGCCCAGAAAAATTTCAGACATACCACCTGTAGAGAGCCTGCACACAATTTCGTATTTTCCAAGGGCCATTGGCTGTCGGGAAAGAGAGGAGGCCGATTGTTGAGAATCCATGAGGCGGAGAATGTTACAATGTTTTAGGGGAAAGCGCGTGTGTTTGGCTTAACTGCGCTTTTTGGCTTTGTTTTTTTTGACTTTTTGCAAAAAAAAAGGGAGGGTTGGCCGCCACGAGGGCTTTGCTGAAAAGCCCATAAGGAAGTGAGTTTTGTTGATGAATGTGACGCCAGAAGAGGGTGGTTTTGACTCCAGCTATGGGGCTTCTTCCATTACGGTGCTGGAGGGGCTGGAGGCGGTCCGCAAACGCCCCGGTATGTACATAGGTGATACCGCCTCCTATGGCCTCCACCACCTCGTCTATGAAGTCATCGACAACTCCGTCGACGAAGCCCTCGCCGGCTATTGCACCTTCGTCAAAGTATGGCTCCACGTCGACAACTCCGTCAGCATCCACGACAACGGCCGCGGCATTCCGGTTGGCCCCCACCCGAACATTCCCGACATGGATACGGTGGATGTGGTGATGACCAAGCTGCATTCGGGAGGCAAGTTTGAAAACAAAGCCTACAAGGTTTCAGGCGGCCTGCATGGCGTGGGCGTCTCATGTGTCAACGCCTTGTCCGAGTGGCTTCACGTGGACATTCTGCGCGACGGAAAAGTCTACCAGCAAAAATATGCCAAGGGCGTTCCGCAGCAAAAAGTAACCGTCATTGGCACAACGCAGGAGACAGGAACGCGCGTTTCTTTTCGCCCGGACTCCAGCATTTTTGAGTCCGTGGAATTCAACTTTGAGTTGCTGTCGCAGCGTCTTCGGGAGCTTGCGTTTTTGAATGCGGGTTTGTCCATCGGCATTGAGGATGAGCGCACCGGAAAAGGGCACGCGTTTTGTTTTGAAGGCGGCATTGTTTCTTTTGTCGAGCACATCAACAAATCCAAAGTCCCTTTGAATGAGAAGCCGCTTTTTTTCTCTTCGGAGAAGGACAATGTCCTGTTGGAGATAGCGCTTCAATACAACGAAGGCTATGACGAGAAAATTTTCACCTTCGCCAACAATATAAATACGCAGGAGGGCGGAAGTCACCTCTCCGGTTTCCGGGCGGGGTTGACGCGGACGCTCAATTCCTATGCGGAGAAAAACCAGCTGTGGAAGGACTTGAAGGAGGCGCCCACCGGAGAGGACGCGCGCGAGGGTTTGGCGGCCGTCATTTCCGTAAAGCTTCCCAACCCGCAGTTTGAAGGGCAAACCAAAACCAAACTCGGCAACTCTGAAATTCGCGGTTTGGTGGAGCAGATGGTGAATGAGAAGCTGGGGACTTTTTTCGAGGAGAACCCGGCCTATGCGAAGAAAATAATAGCCAAAGTGGGGGATGCGACGAGGGCGCGCATTGCCGCCCGCAAAGCGCGCGAGACGGTGAGGCGGAAGGGGGCATTGGATGGCGCCTCGCTTCCAGGAAAGCTGGCGGATTGTCAGTCGAAGGACCCTTCCCAAAGTGAAATTTATATTGTGGAGGGAGACTCGGCAGGAGGCAGCGCCAAGCAGGGGAGGGACAGAACAAACCAGGCCATTTTGCCGTTGCGGGGAAAAATTCTGAATGTGGAAAAGGCGCGTTTTGAGAAGATGCTTTCTTCTCAGGAGATTGTAACCCTCATAACGGCGCTGGGGACAGGCATTGGACGCGATGACTATAAACCCGACACCCTCCGCTACCACCGCGTCATTTTAATGACCGACGCCGACGTGGACGGAAGCCACATCCGCACCCTCCTTCTGACTTTCTTCTTCAGACAAATGCCGGAACTCATTTCCCGCGGGCATATTTATATTGCGCAGCCGCCACTCTATAAGCTGACGCACAACAAAAAAGAGCGCTACCTCAAGGACGACGAGGCGAAGGAGGAGCATTTGCTTTCTCTTGCCGCCGAGAGGGCGCAGCTGTTTTTCCCCGACGGCGTTTTGACGGGCGAGGAGCTCAAAACGCTTTTGAAAAAAATAATGCTGTTTCAAAAGCGCTTAGAAAAATTTGCCCGCCTTACGGACTTGCGTCTGGCGGATGCTTTGTTTCAAGGCAGCACCTGGACAGCCAAGACGCTTTTGGACGAAGCAGCCATGTCGGAGGAGGTGGAAAACCTCAAAGCCTATTGGGCGTTGTGCTTTCCAGAAGACTTTTCCTTCAAGGCAATGGTGCAGGAGGACCTGGAGCATTCCAGCAAAAAACTTGTGCTCAAGTCCGAAAGAAACGGCAGCGCCAAGTCCCTGCTTTTGGACCACGCTAAGGTGAATTCTGCCGAGTTTAGCGACTTGGCTTTGCTGGCCAAGTCCTGGGCGTTTTTGGGCCCAAGGCCTTTTCGCTTCAAAGTGGGCGAAACCGAAAAGACAGCCAACAATGTGCAAGAGCTGCTCAGGCAAATGCTCGATGAAGCGCAAAAGGGCTTGAGCATTCAGCGCTACAAGGGCCTGGGCGAAATGAACCCCGAGCAACTCTGGGAAACCACCATGGACCCTCAAAGGCGCCGCCTCCTTCAGGTACGCGTGGAGGACGCCATCGCCAGCGACGAAACCTTCTCTTTGCTGATGGGCGAAGCCGTGGAGCCGCGCAGAGAGTTTATTGAGCAAAATGCCTTGTCAGCCACCAACCTCGACATTTGAGGCAGGGGGTTTGGCCCTGAGCATACTTCCGCCTGGGAAAGTGTTGTCAAAGCCCCTGCGACGCAAGGAGATGGCATGACTGAGACTTGGGAGCAGATAGACTTAGAAAGCCTGGCCGAGTCTTGCGACTTGGAGTGCAAGGCAGCGCAGGGGCCTCATGGTCAGGGTGAACTTCCGGGAGACATTTGAAAGAGCTACAGCGCGATGGCAGCTGGTCAGGCAATGTGTATGACTTTTTTCGGCGCGTGTACCCAAAGCTGACGACCGACTTAAAAGTGCCGTTCCAACTACAGGATGGGCAGCGGGTGGATGATACGCCCATACATGAGGCGCTGCGCGAGGCTTTGACCAACACGCTCATTCACGCCGACTATTCTGAAAGGGTATCCGTGTTGGTGGTGAAGTGGCCCATAGACATGTTCACTTTCCGCAATCCAGGTTACATGCGCATTTCTCCTTCGCAGGCCATTCGAGGGGGAAACAGCGATTGCCGCAATCGGCGTCTACAAACCATGTTTCAGTTGGTGGGCTATGGCGACCATGCTGGCTCAGGGCTGCCCAAAATCTACAAAAACTGGGCAGACCAACATTGGCGTCGCCCGCTGTTATATGAAGCAGAGCCTGCGCAGACAATGATGGTGCTCAAAATGAGCAGTCTGGTTCCTGAATGGGCGATTGAGGAATTAATGCGTCGGCTGGGTTCTCGCTTTAGCGCGTTGCCAACAACAGCCCGACAGGCGCTGATTACAGCCCAGGTTGAGGACTTGGTCAGCAATGACCGACTCAAAGAGAGCAGCGCAGAGCATCCGTCCGACTTAACCAAGGTGCTCAGAGCGCTGGTACGCGATGGCTTGCTGATATCCAAAGGCACAGGACGCGGCACAATATATCACCTGCCTTGGCGAAGCGGTGTCATCACTCCGCTTGAGCGGGCAGAGTCGGAAAGATTTGTTGAGAACTCCAAACCACCGGAGCTAGGTCTCAAACCACCGGAGCTAGGCCTCAAACCACCGGAGCTAATGAGCTATCTCGACTGGGCCACCATTCCGGAAACCGAACAAGCCGAATTGCTAAAGTTGGCAGCCCCTGTCGCTACACAACGCAAAGTGAACGCTTCTGTACTTCGTGAGACCGTCCTGATGCTGTGCAGGGGACGGTTTTTAGGCCTGCGTGTGCTGGCTTATACCTTAAAACGTGATTCGGATGACTTGCGCAAACGGACATTAACGCCCATGGTGCAAGGTGGCTTGTTGCGGGCAGCCTATCCCAACGCTCGAAATCCTCGACAAGCTTATACCTCGCCAAACATGCCAACACCTCAACAGCGAATTGGGGCGCAAGGATTCGAACCTTGATACTCAGAGTCAAAGTCTGATGTCCTGCCGTTAGACGACGCCCCAGGGAGGTGGCCCCCTGCTACCTCAAATTTGTTTTGTCTGCAAGGGGTGTGCTCAAACACTGCCAACGCCACGCAAGCAGGGGCAGGCCCCCGTGCCTGCCCGGATACAGTGCCCCTCAATCCAAATAGAACCGGAAATTGTATATAATGTAGGTGGCCACCGGCTTCCCGCCTTTCATGGCAGGCTTGAATTTAAAGCGCATAATGGCCTCCTGCGCGGCCTCGTCGAGGCCATAACCCACCTTCTTCTGGAGCTCCGCCCGCTCTACATTGCCTTTCTCGTCCAGCCACAGCCTCAAACGTACATCTCCTTCTACCCCCGCCCTCCTCGCGGCTTCCGGGTAGGGAGGCTTCAATTCAGAAAGCACCACGGGTGCCACATCCACCTCGCCGGGGGCTACGTGGGTGCCCCTTCCGCCGCCCCCTTTGTAGGGTTTCACTTCCGCGGGGTTGGCAACCGGCCCCCGCATGGCCCCATGGCTGGTATTGCCCACGGGTGCCGCAAAACTCCCCGCCTCCGTTGTTGCCTCAAAGCTAAGTCCCGTAAGCAAAGGAGGAGGCTCCTCAGGCGCCTGGGGGGCTTCCTGGTTGGGCGGCGGCGGTACAGCCCGAGGAGGAGGAGGCTTTGCCGGCGGCTTCCTCACAGGAGGAGGCCTCACAGGCGGCGGTGGTACAGGCGGCTCCGGCTCCGGGGGCGCAGGCTCCGGCTCCGGCTCCGGGGGCGGTGGCTCTATGTGCACAATCTCCATCTCCACCGGGCGGCGCTGCGTCTGGGTTGTCAAAGCGCGCTCTGGCATGAAGAAAAGTCCAGCCAGGTGTAGGCCCACAGAGACGAAAACCAAAAGCACAACCCAGAAGTTTCCTCTGTCTCTATGGGCAAAAGGGTTGTGCATGGCATTATTCGGAGGCGGCGGACGCATCCTTTTGAATGTTTAAGGCGAATTTGGCGACGCCTTCGCCTTTTATAATGTCAATGAGGCGCATCACCTGGCCGTAGGGAATGGACTGGTCCGCAGAGACAATGGCTCTGCTTTCCTTGTCTTTGAGGAGGCTTGCCCGTATGCGCTCTTTAAGCGAAGCTTCGCTGACTTCGGCGCCGTCGAAAAAAATCCGGCCCTCCTTTTCGAGGACAACCGAAATGAGGCCCTTCACCGTCTCCCCCGCGTGGGCTGCTTTGGGCAAGTCCACCTCCACCGTCTCTTTGACGATGAAGCTGGCTGTCACCATAAAAATAATGAGCAACACCAGCACAATGTCCACCAGGGGAATGACGTTAATGGCGACAATTTCGTCGTCTCCGCTGTCGTGTTGCCGAATGCTCATTTAAGCACCTGTGGGCTTGCCTTTGTCGGACGACACCGTCGAAGGAGGAGGCATGTTTCGGCCCATACCGCCAAGCAAAAGGTGCGCCAAAGCCTGGGCGCGCCCGACGCGGTTTTTAATGTTGCGCGTAAAAGCGTTAAAAGCCACCACCGCCGGAATGGCCACCGCCAAACCCACCGCTGTGGCGACGAGGGCTTCGGAAATGCCTGCCATAATGGCTTGTTGCATGTCGGCGCCGCTTTGTCGGCCAAGCTCGTGGAAGGCCTTAATAATGCCAAGCACCGTCCCGAAGAGGCCGATGAAGGGTGCGTTGGAGCCCAAGGTGCCCAGGAAGGACAAATAGCGCTCCAGGCCAATTTTCCCCTTGGCCAGGGCCGCGGACATGTTTTCCTCCGTCGCTTTGGCGTCCCCCCCCTTCGCCATGGCAAGGCCTACCAGAAGGGTACTGGCCTCCAGGCCCCTTTGCTTCTTCAGCAGGGCCTGGGCCTCCTCCCAGCGCGCGTTGGCCAGCAAGGAGAACAAGTCCCCCGTGCCGCGCAGCCTGCATAAATAATAAAAAATGCCACGCTCCAACATGACGGCGATGGAGGCCACCGACAAGCTGACCAAAAGCCAAAGCACCCACTCCACACTGCCTAAGGTTACTCCCAACAGTTTTTGCGTCAGCCAACCCAGCTCCTCCGAGGTGGCTGGCGTTATTGAAGCTTGAATAAAGAGATTCATAATATAACCGGGCGCAAAACTTCTTCTGTTTTCCAGGCATTGTCAAGGACACACCCTTGGCAGCATGTAGGGTGTTGCCTCCTGTTATAGCAAATGTCCCGGTTTTCGTTTGCCGGCTGCCAGGGGGGGCCCCCCAGAGGAAGCCCCCGGAGGAGGAAAAATCCACTCAAAAACGGCCTTAGGGGTGCTAGTGTCCACCGGCTTTGGGCGTTTTTTTTGTGAAGACGGGTGGAGGCGGATACATCAGCAGGAGGAGCCGCCTTCAAGCTGCCTGGAAAAGCCGCCGGCCCTGTGCGGCCTGCGGTGCTTATGTCGAAAGAGGCTTATGTCAAAAGAGAATACCCCACCCCATGCGGTGGGTGAAGTCAGCATAGTGACGATAGAAGAGGAGATGCGCCGCAGCTACTTGGATTATTCCATGAGCGTCATTGTGGGGCGCGCCCTGCCGGACGTGCGCGACGGCCTTAAGCCTGTACACCGGCGCGTGTTGTTTGCGATGCATGAGTTGTCCAACACCCACCAGCGGCCCTATAAAAAGTCAGCGCGCGTGGTGGGCGATGTCATCGGCAAATACCACCCGCACGGCGACCAGGCTGTGTATGACGCTTTGGTACGTATGGCGCAACCCTGGTCCATGCGCCTGCCCCTGGTAGACGGCCAGGGGAATTTCGGCTCTCTGGATGCGGATGAGCCGGCGGCCATGCGCTACACGGAGGTGAGGATGGAGCGTCTGTGCGAGCACATGCTGGCGGACTTGGAGAAGGACACCGTCGACTTCTCCCCCAACTATGACGGCCAGGACATAGAGCCCAATGTGCTGCCGGCGCGTTTTCCGAACCTTCTGGTGAATGGCTCCGAAGGCATTGCGGTGGGGATGGCGACGAAAATACCTCCGCACAACCTGGGGGAGGTGATTGACGCGACGGTGCACCTGGTGGACAACCCCTCCGCGGGGGTGGCGGAGCTGATGCGCTTTGTACAGGGGCCGGACTTTCCCACCAGCGGCTTCATTTTCGGAAGAGAGGGCATCCGCAAAGCCTACGAGACGGGGCGGGGCATTGTACTCATGCGGGCGAAGACGGAGATAGAAGTCCACCCGAAGACGGAGAGGGAAAGCATTGTTGTCACGGAGATTCCCTTCCAGGTGAACAAGGGGCGGATGATTGAGCGCATGGCCGAACTCGTCAACGAGAAGAAGCTGGAGGGGATTTCGGACATACGCGACGAGTCGGACCGCCGGGGCATTCGGGTGGTTATTGAGTTAAAGCGCGATGCGGTTTCCGCCGTCGTGCTCAACAACCTCTTTGCGCAAACGCCGCTGCAAAGCTCCTTCGGCGTCGTCATGCTGGCCATTGTGGATGGCCAGCCACGTATCCTCAGTTTGAAGGAGGTGTTGGAGCGCTTCCTTCTGCACCGGCGGGAGGTGGTGACGCGCCGAAGCCGTTTTGAGCTCCGGAAGGCCAAGGAGCGCCTTCACATTGTAGAAGGCCTCCTGGTAGCCCAGGACGTCGTCGAGCACGTCATCTCCATCATCCGCGCCTCCCCGGATGTGAAGGAAGCCAAGTGGGGCCTCATGCACGCCTTCTGCGAGGCGCTGCATGAAAACCCGCTTTTTGAGAAGCTGCCCAGGCTTCAGCCTGAGCATTTGGCAGCGCAGGTGGCGCAGTTGGTTGCACGCGCCCAAGGCGTCCTGCCTGACTATGCGGGCTTGTCCTTTGACTATACGAGGGGGTTTTCCGAGGAGCAGGCGACAAGCATATTGGAGATGAGGCTTCAGCGCCTAACGGGGATGCAGAAGGAGGAGCTGTTTAAAGAGATGGTGGAGCTGTGCAAAACGGTGGCCTACCTCGAAGACATTTTGGGGAACGAGGCTTCCTTGCTGGGCGTTATTAAATCCGAGCTTTTGGAGGTGAAGGAGCGCTACGCGGATGCGAGGCGGACAGAAATTATAGCGCAGGCGGGGGAGCTCTCCACGGAGGACTTAATAGCGGACGAGCCGATGGTGGTGACTTTGTCCCATGCGGGCTACATAAAGCGGACTTCGCTTTCCGAATACCGCGCGCAAAGGCGCGGTGGCCGCGGGAAAATGGGCGCCACCACCAAGGAAGACGACTTTATTACGGACGCCTTCATCGCCAGCACCCACTCTTTTTTGATGCCGATTACCACCCACGGCAAACTCTATTGGTTGAAAGTCCACAGCCTCCCGCTGGCCTCCCGCGCCTCCCGCGGAAAACCCATCGTCAACTTTTTGCAGCTGGCCGAGGGCGAAAAACTCGCCCAGGTTTTGGTGGCCAGAGAATTTTCCGACAACCTCTTTGTACTGTTTGTCTCCCGCAAGGGCACCGTCAAGCGCACGGACTTGTCCGCCTTCTCCAATGTACGCTCCTCCGGCATTATTGCCTTAGGCATCGACGAAGGCGACAGTTTGGTAGCCGTGAAGCTGACAGACGGGACGAAGGATGTGTTGCTGTCGACGGCGCAGGGCCTGAGCATCCGCTTTGCGGAGACGGACGTACGCAGCATGGGGCGGGTGGCCTACGGGGTGAAGGGCATAACCTTAGCCGAGGGCGACGAAGTGGTAGGCGCCGAGGTAGTGGAGAAGGGAGCCACCTTGCTAACAGTGACAGAGCGGGGTTTTGGGAAGCGGACAAAGGAGTCCGAATACCGGGTACAAGGCCGTGGGGGCAAAGGCATTATCGACATAAAGACGACGACAAGGAACGGCCAGGTGGTAGGCCTCATTCAGGTAAAGGAGGAGGAGGAAATAATGCTGATGACCAATGCGGGGACTTTAATCCGCATGGCGGCGAAGGAGATTTCCGTCATAGGCCGAAACACGCAAGGGGTGAGGCTGATAGCCTTAGAAAACGAGGAGGAGAAAGTCGCCGGCATCTCCCGCCTCCCGGACATTGCGGAGGAAGCCGACGCCTCGGAAGCCGCCCCCCCGGACGACGGTACGCCCGACGGCCCGCCCGACGAAGCGGAGGCCGGCCCCCCATCCACTTACGAGACAGAAGAGCCGCCGGTTTAGCCGCCCCCCTCCCCGCGGGGCGTAGGCTTTGGGCCTTTGGGAAAAAGCACTTAGGCTGCGCTTTCCCCTTGGCTTAAAACCTGCATGCCTCCAAGCCATGCGGACATGCGGCCTTGGCTGCATAAGGCTGCGTATGGCATGGAATGCAAAACCGGAAGGAGGCGCAAATGGAGAGAGTCTGGGTATGCCTTTTTGTGTTGGCTGCAGGTACAGCCCTGGCGAAGGGGCCTACGCCCGTGCTGAATAAAAAGGGCGAAATGCTGGTTGGCCACATCAACATCAACGAAGCCACCACGGCGCAGCTTGTGGAGCTGCCTGGCATTGGCCCCGTGCTTGCCGAGCGCATTGTCGGCGCGCGTCAGAAGAGGGCTTTTCGGCGCGTTGACGACTTGCTGCGCGTCAAGGGCTTTGGCAAAAAGCGCTTTGCAAAACTGAGGGCCTTTTTGCGCATAGAAGGCCCTACGGAGCTTAAGTGGCAGGCCAGGGAGCCGGAGGTGAGCACTCCAAAGCCGGAGGTACAAAGCCCGCCGCTTCCAAGTCCCCCGGCTTCGCCTCCTTCGGGGTGAGACTGAATTCAAATACAAATTCAGAAACTTGCACCTGTTTAGCCCGGAGGAAAAGCCACGGCACGCGGCATAACCCCTGGGGGCCCGTGTTTGCCTTTGGCAGCATTTTTCGGGAAGCTACGCCAATGCATTGAAAGGGTTTGCAAATCCGAATAAAACTCAAGCGGTGCACCCCCATGCAACTGTTTTCCTGAAAACTTCCCCTTTTGACTGCGCCACAAGACAGGCATTGAGCGATGGCAACTGAAACCGAAGAGCAACCCAAAGCGCCGGAGCTTGGGCCGGAGTTGCGTTTGTTAGACAGGCGGGCCTTTGTAGGCTTTCCTCCCATGGAGTTTGCCCCCGGCATCCTCATTTCGGACTTTGCACTGCAAATTCCAGAGGTGAGTTTCCCCGTTAACCTTACCGGTGGTGTGGCGCGCTTCCAGACAAAAAAGCTGCACTTTGGCTATTTGACGCTGCATATAGACGCGCAGGTGGTTTTGCGAAAACTCCAAACCCTCTTGCCGCGCCTGGGGGAAATAAGAGACTTCTCTTTGGATTTTCGAAACGGCTTTATTGAGGGGCAAGGGTGGTTGCATTCAGCCCCCTTCACCTTGAAGGTGGCTTTTGATGGCGACGGAGAGACGCTGGCTGTCTACTTCTACGACTTTCGCCTCTATGCTTATGCGCCGCTTCCTCTTCCTCGCCTCTCCCTCCAGTTGGTGCAGGCCCTGGAGGCCTCCGGGGTTTTGCCGGAAGTCCGCCCCCAGGGGGTACACGGTTTTAGCACCCGGATTCTCCCCCCCCTGGCAGAGAGGGCGGCCGTCTCCAGGGGCTATAGAATTCCCTCCCTGGAGATGGCGCGCCTGGCCCAGGCCAGCGTGGACGCCAAAGGCATTTGCCTCAAGTTTTCAGCCGGGGGGATGCCGCCCCTGCTGCTTCCGGACGAAGCTTTGCTGCTCAGCCTTGAGGGGGCGCGTGCTTTTGCGGATGCGGAGCAGCTGCTTGCCAACGGCCAGCTGGAGGAGGCGCGCAAAGCCTATTTGAAGCTGGGGGATGCGGCGGAGGCGCACCCTTTCGCGGCAGAGCGGCTGCTCAGCCTCATGCTTGTGGAAACCCAGTCGCATGAGTTTGCCTTGGACTTGGCCCACTCGCTGCTGCACCGAAGGCCCGAGTCCAAAGCCGCCCTCTGGGCCAAGGCCCTCATCCACGAGAAGCGCGGCGAGCTTTCCAAGGCAGGGGAGTGTTTCTTAAAGCTTTGTCAGCTGGCCCGGAAAAACAAGGAGGAGACGTCGGCCTTTTTCGCGGCGATGGCAGCCGTAAGGCTATGCAAAGAGGAGGCGCCGCAAGTGGCGGTGGCCGCTTTGCATGAAGCCCTGGGGGTGAGGCCGGACAATGTACCTTCGCTGAGGGCTTTGGCGGAGGCCTGCGACAAAGCGGGAGACAGGGCCAGCGCCATACGCGCCTACCGTCGCCTTGCGGCGCTTTCGCGCGACAGCGGTGAAGCGGCGCATGCGCATATACAGCTGGCGAGGCTTTGCGCCATGTCCACGGGAGAGATGGCCACAGGAGAGTTGGCGGGCGCCCGCTTGCATTGTGAGGCGGCGCTTCGGCTTTTGCCGGACAACCCGGAGGCTTTGTTATGCCTAGGGCAGCTGTGTTTCCAGGGGGAGGAGCACCTAAGGGCCCTCAAAACCCTGGACCGCCTAAGGCAGGTGGCTTTGGTACAGCATGACATTCCCCTCGTCGGCAAAGCCAATTTATGGGCAGGAAAGGTATGGGAAGAAGGCCTCAAGCAGCCTGAAAATGCCCTCCTGCGCTACCGCGAGGCGGTTTCCTTGCTGCCCAATTCCGCACAGGCCCTGCTCAGCCAGGGACGCGTCGCAGAAGCCCTGGGGCATTTGCCCGAAGCCCTGACGGCCCTCCAGCAGGCCGTTGAGTTGGTGGGCGCTTCCCCCGCCTGCGCGGAGGACAAAAAAATTGCCGCCCACGCCCACCATGCGTTGGCACGCCTCCACCAAACGCGGTTTGACAACCCTTTGCTTGCGCAGACACATTTGGAGGCAGCGCTCTTTTTGGAGCCTTCGAATGCCTCTTTGCTGGAAGAGTTGCTGCCAAAGTTTCGAAATGCCGGCAAATGGGCAGAGCTTGCCGACATATGCGAGCGTGCAGCCGCCTTTGTCCACATTCCTCAAAAACGGGCAGAGCTTTTTCTGGAAGCCGCGGAGCTCCACCGTGGCCCTTTGAGGAATGCCGAGCGCGCCCTCAAATTGCTGGTAGCGGCCTTTGAGGTGACGCCAACGCACCGCCCGACGCTGGAGGCTTTGTTGTCGCTGGCGGAGGCAACACACAACGGAGCCTGGGCCTGCAAGGCGCTGCGGAATTTGGTGTTGCAGGAGACGGAGCTCCACAAAAAAGCTTTGTTGCACAGGCGCCTGGCCATAGCCGCCAAAGCTGTGGGGGACTTTCCTCTGGCCATTGCTTCTTTGAACACCGTGCTCCAGGAAGAGCCGGAAGACGTTGTGCTGCTTGGAGAGCTCTGCCACTTGCTGCGCCTGCAAAATGACATGCCCGGGCTTGTCGCCGTTTTGGAAAAGCGTGGCGCCATTGCGCTTCGCCAGGGCGACAAAACCATGGCGACGCAGGTTTTCCGGGAGTTGGCTTCTGTCCTCGAAAAAAGGCTGGGCCGAAAGAAAGAAGCCTTAGAGACGCTGCAAAAGGCAGCTTTGTGGACAAAAGAGCCTGGCAGCCTCGCAGAGCTTGTGGAGTTGGCATGGAGGTGTGAGCGTCCAGAGTTGGCGAAGGAGGCCCTGGAGACGTGGCTTTCACTCCCCGCGGTGGCCAAGCAGCCGGAACAAGCCGCCAAAATACGTACGCAGCTGGGCAAGGCCCATGAAAGCCTGGGCGACAAAGAGGCCGCCCGGCAGTGCTACACAGAGGCGTTTGTACACCGGCGCCTGGATGATGAATTGGCTGGCAAACTGGAGTCCATGTTGCGCAGCCAGGCCGCCTACGCGCAGTTGGCAGAGTTTTGGAACCAGCGCGCCCAAGCCCTGGGTGAAGCAGGACGCGTCCGCGAGGCGGCCTTGTTTTATTTCCAAAGCGCACAACAGCTTTTGGATTTGTCTCAGAGAATGCCGGCTGTGCAACGTCTGCAGGCGGCCATTGAGGTGGCGCCCCACAGCCCCGAGGCGGCCCATGCCCTGGAGCAGATGGCGAGAATGGCGCAAAGCAGCGGCGACGCCCAGGAAGCCGCGCGGCTTTGGGTGGAGTGCGCCCTTCGCACCCCAGAACCCAGGAAGGCTGCCGAAAGCTACTGGGCGGCGGCGCAGCTAAAAACAGGAGAGGCAGAAGAGGTAACTTTGTTGACGAAGGCCATAGCCTGCGACGGCTCCCTGCTGGAGGCCAGACTCCGAAGAAGCCTGTTGACAGCAAAGACGAAGCCGGCAATTGCCTTGGAGGATTGCGAGGTTTTGCTGGGTGCCCAGCAGCCAGAGCAAACCGCTTTGGCCATAGACCGCATTGAAACGGCAAAGCGTGCCGTTTTTTGTGCCCATGCGCTTGGCCAAACAGAAAAGGCGGCCAAGCTGGCAGAAATGTGCTTGCCCCAGGCCTCTTCGGACATAGCGTTTTTGAGGGTGGCGGCCGTGCTTTTCCAAGCAACCCAGAATGTGGTGGCGGAGGTTGAATGCCTGGAGAAGTTATGGCCCCTGCTCCCCCCGGAAGAGTCCCGGCCCATGCGCCGCCAATACATAGAAGCCTCGCTGACTTTAGGGCTTGAGCCTTCCGTTTTTGAGTTGTTGCGCCAGGACTTTCTGGAAGAAGCCGAAGACGTATGGGCGCCCCAGCTGCTCTGGAAGTATGCCCGCCACGAAGCCGCGGAACCGGAAAAAATGTGTTGGCTAAGGCTCCTCATTCGCAACGCCCAAGGAGAACAAAAGGCCTCCTGGCTTTGGGAGCGCGCAAACCTCCTTGCAGCCGCAGGCGACTTCGCAAAAGCCAAGGAAGACTTGCAAGAAGCCGGCGCTTTGTTTGCTGCGCCTCCTGCAGAACTTTGGGCCCAGCTTGCAGACATAGAGCATTCGCTGGGTGCTTTTGGCGAAGAGTTGGCATGCTGGAAGCGGGCCAAGGAGGCGGGAATCTCCCAGGAGGCCCTCCTAAAGAAGGCGGCGGACCGGGTGGTAAAGCTGGCGCAAATGCCGGAGGCAGACTGGAGCACTCAAGCCTGGGAGTTGGCGCTGAAGCTGCCCATTCCAGAGGCGGTGTACTCCAAAGCCTGGAGTTGGTTGGCGCAAAAAAAAGCAGAAGAAGGAGAGGTGGTGGCCGCCGAAGAAGCCTTCGCCAAGGCCGCAGAAAAAGGCCCCACCGCCTTGCGCGTAGAAGCCCATTTGGCGCGTGCACACTCCCTGGAAGCCAGGGGTATGCTTGCAGAAGCAGGCCAGGCTTATGACTTGGCGTTGACTTTGTCTCCCTCCTGCGAGAGGGCGCTGGAAGGCTACAAGCGCTGCCTAAGGGAAGTGGGCGACTTTGAGAATTTGTCTGAAGTGCTTGCCACAGAAGCCATGCGCGCGCCCAAGCCAAAAGCGGCACTGCTGTATGAAGACTTGGGGCGCATTTACCTCGAAAAACTCCACTGGCCAAAGCCGGGCGAGGCCGCCCTCCGAAGGGCCCTTGTGCTTGGAAACCCCAACCAGGCATTGCGCATTAAGCTTGCAGAGCTTCTGGCCCAAAAGAATGAATTCCACGAGGCCATTGGTTTTTTGGAAGCCGCCGCCAAAGCAACGCCCCCGACGCAGGCGGCAGATTTGTTGCGGCATGCAGCGAAGTGGGCACAGCTGCTTGACGACGACGGCAAAGAGTTGCATTTGCACAGGCAGGCGCAAAAACACCACCCCGCCGAAGGAGAGGCCCTGGGCCGTTTTGCCAACCTGCTTTACTCCAAAGGCGCCATTGCAGAAGCTTTGCCTTTGCTAAAGCAGTGGGCCCACACCTTGGACTTCGCCGAGTTTCCAGAAGAGCGCCCAAGGGCCCAACTCCATTTGGCCGACGTTTTGGAGGCAGCCGGGCAGACACAGGAGGCCAGGCAGGTTTTGGAAGAGGTACTGGCCGCTTCCCCTTCGCATTTGGCGGCACTGAACAAAAAAGTAGCCTTGCTTTCTCTTGAAGACAAAGCAGCAGGCATGCGGTTTTGGCTCCAACATTTTGAAAACAAAACGGTGGAGGCAACGTGTTTTGGCCAAACCCTGGCCTTTGCGAGGCAGGCTTTCCTTGAGTTGCACAATGCGCCCCTGGGCGAAAGCTTGTTTGCGTTGGCAGAAAAAACCGCCAAGGACACAAGGCTTTTGCAAGAGGAGTTGGTGGCTTTGCTTCGCCCACTCCCGGAGGCGAAGCTGCTTGCCAAGCATTTGAAGAAGCTGGCGCTTGTGCGCCTTAGGGAAGGGGACATTCCCGGCACCCTCGAAGCCTGGGAGGAGGCGCTCAAAGCCCAGGACTCCCTGGGGGACTACCCGGGGGCTTTGCTGACCCTTAAGGCCATAGCCCGGCTTTGCGAAGACGAGGGAAGAAAAGAGGAAGCCGCCCAAACCTATATTCGGCAGGCGCGCTTGGCCATGGAAAAGCAGGAAGCCTGGGAGGAGGCCCTGGCTTATGTGGAGACGGCCTGGACGCTTTCACCTCAATGGCATTTCGCCCAGCTGGGGTGCCAGGCGGCCCAGAAAGCAGCCAAGAGTGAAGCCCAAGTGCTTTGGCAGCTGCGTTGCATAGAGAGTGCACCCGAGCGGCAGGAGAAGGCCAGCGCTTTGGTAGCGCTTGCGGACATTTATGGAGAAATGGGCAAGCTGCACCCCCAACAGGAAGCCTTGGAGGCCGCCCTCACATTGCACCCCCGCTTTGAGTTGGCGGAGCAGCGCCTTTTGGCGTTTTTGGAAAGCCAAAACCGCCAGACGGAAATGGCCACCTATTTTGAAAACCTGGCGGCCTCCTCGGAGACGGAGCGCGTTGCTTTGCTGATGCGGGCTGCAGAAATATGGGCCAAGCAACCCGACTGCGAAGCCCAGGCCGTCTTCGCCTTGCTGGCCGCGCGCATAGCCGCGCCGGAAGACATGGAGCTTTTGTTTGGCATTGCCGACAAGCTGCACGCACTCAAGCAGCACGACGAGGCCGCGGAGTTGGACAAGCTGCTTTTGGAACAAAACCCCTTGCACCCTGTTTTTGAGAGGCATTGTGCCTTTTTAAGAGAACAGGGGGAGCTGTTAAGCCTGGCCAAGCTGCTGGCGCGCCGGGCGGAGGTAGAGCCCTCAGGAGGAGGCCTGCCCCGGTTTTTGGAGGCGGCGGATGTATTTGAGCAACTGTCCTTGCCGCAGGAGGCGGCGCAGTGTGAGCAGCTGGCTTTTGAGATACGTCCGGAGGATGACCGTGCTTTTTTGAGACTCAGAAAGCGCTGGGAGAAAACCCCCCTCAAACTCTCCACCTTGTTGGCCGAGCGCGCAGAACACTCCGAGGAGGAGGAGGCACTCTCTCTCCTAAGAGAGAGGGCCTCTGTGCTGATGCAGGCGGAAGACTGGATGGGGGCCGCCTTCGCCTACGACGGCCTGCTGGAGAGGGCCCCCAACGACTTGGAGGCCCTGTCTGCCCGGGCCGATTTGGCGTTTAAGTCCGCAGGCGCCAAAGCCTCCCAGCCCTTTGACATGCGCTTGTTGCGTTTGGAAAACGCGAATTTGAGTACCAAGCGGCAAGCCAAGCTTTGGCTGCGCGTTTCCTGGGCGGCGATGGAGAACCAGGCTTTTGGAGAAGCGGAAGAGGCCCTAAAGCACGTATGGCACCTGGCCCCCGACGGCGAATTTGGCAAAGCGGCCCTCTTGGGACTGTCCGAGGTATACACCCGGCAGAAGGACACAGAAAACCTCTACCGCATTCGCCTGGTAACAGCGCAAAGGGCCCAGGGCCCGCAAGCGCAGGCCCTGTTGGAAGCGGCCTCCCATATGGAAGGACTTGCAGACAAAGGGCTTGCGGCTTTGCATATGTTGTTTGAGTTAAACCCTGCGGACGAGGCGGTTTTTAGCCGGACGCTGGAGACATTGTCTGCAATGGGGAAGGTGGAAGAAGAGCTCCAGCTGAGGGAGCGCTATGCGCACGCCATTGGCGGAGAAAAAGGGGCCCAATGCCTGGTAGACGCAACCCGCCTCCTCCCGGGGGACTTTGAGCGCAACTTGTCCTTGCTGAACAAAGCCCTCGCTTTGGATGGCCAAAACCTGGCAGCCTTGCAGGCCAAAATGCACCTTGGCCGACAAAGGGGGGATTGGGATTCCCTTGGCCAGGCGCTGCCCGTTTTGACGCAGCATGCACCCGAGGAGTGGAAGCCGGACATTTTCCAAGCGTGGATGGAGCTGGGGGAAGGAAAAGCCGCCCAGGAAGACACAGCAGGGGCGGTGGAGGCCTTTGAGTTTTTGGACTCCAATGCGGATACGGCGCTGGCGTTAAAAGCCCTGGAGGCCCTGGAGCGCATTTGGACACAACAAGGCAACGCTCGCGGCATTGCGCAGGCGCTGGCCAGGCGTGCGGCCAAAACCACGGGGGAAACGGCGGCGAAACTTTTGTTGGATGCGGCGCAGGGCTTTCAAAACGCGAGGGCTTTCGAGGAGGCTTTGAAGGCGGCGAACGACTCTTTGAAGTTGCGTCCAACCATAAAAGCCTGGCTTTTGGTAGCGCAGGCCAACCGCTCCTTAAAGCGCTTTTTGGAGGCGGCAAAAGCCTGGGAAAGCGCTGCCAACATGGTAGGCGGCGACTTAAAAGCCCGCTGGTGGCTCCACGCAGCCGACGCCATGGAGCAGGCGGGGGATTTGGAGGGCGCTTTCCAGTTGCTTTCTCGGACGCGAAGAGAGTTTCCCCATACGTTGCCGGACGGCTTGTGGACGCAGCGCATGCTGCATTTGGCCAAGGCCTTCTTCGAGGACAACAACCTCCACCAGGTTTCTGAGATTGTCTCTCAATTCCCCAACCACCCTGAAATGCAGAAGCTTCGGGTACAGCTGAGTTTTGAAAAAACCTCCACCGCCTGGCCTACGCAGTTTGTCTCAGAGCCGGCCGCCGCTCTCACCGCGGATGAGGAAGCCCTTCCCGCTTTGGAAGAAGCCCTTCCCGCCTTGGAGGATGACGTAGAGCTTACCCCGCCGACGCCCGCGGCTTTGGAGGCCCCCTTCGCCGAAGAAGCCACCCGTATTTTTGACTACGGCGCCATGTGGGCCAGCGCCCCGCTGCCTTCTGTCCCGCAGGGCAAAGCGTTTCCCGTGGCGAATGAAGACGAGGCCGCCCTCCAGGCTTTGGACCCGGGCATGGAGTTTACGCCGCCTAGACGCTTTGAGTTGTCCAATACGGACAAAATCCTCTCCCCCCTCATCTCCAAAGACGAAACGCGTATTTGTGACTATGCCTCCACCTGGGCCCAGCCGGATACTTTGCGAAACGCCATCGCCAGCGGGGATGGGGGGCTTGTCCAGGAGCAAGGCTGGAAGTTTCTCGAAATGAGAAAAAAAACCGGCATGCCTTTGCCCAACCAGTTGACACAGGAGCTGCTGGCGTTTTGCAAACAAGCCGACATGGGGGCGCTGTGGCTTGCCACCCAGGCGAATTTTTTGAAGGAAAACTGGGCGGAGCTGGAAACCTGGAAGGTGTTGGCGCAAATGCTCAAGGAGAGAGAGGACGCAAAGCTGGCCACCTGGGCCCAGGAGGTGGCGGCGCTGCTCAATGCCTCCGCGGAGCCGGCGGCGGTACTGGTAGCGGCCCCCATGAAGTACCGGCTTGTCGGCACCGCCTCTCCCCCTCCTGAGGATGCTGTTTTGCTGACGGAGGCCTCCTTGCCCAAAACCTACCAGGCGCTTCGCAACGTCGTCCTGCAACTGGGGGGACAGGAGCTGGTTTTGGTTATGGACGCCAAAGGCGGCTTTGAAGCCTGGCTGGGGACAGGCAACGTATTGGTTTTCGGGAAGGAGGCGCTGACGCGCTTTGGCCTGGCGGAGCTGGGTTATTTGACGGCTCTGGCCCTGGTACTTTCAGGGCGTCGTCACTTGGCTGCAACCAGCGAGGTGTGGGTGTCCGTGGCGAGGAAGGCTTTCTTTATTTACCCCTCGGTGATGGCGGCCGGCCGCGTCCTGGCTGCCCTGGAGGGGGCCCCCGTACAAGAGGCCGCCGAGCCCTTTGTTGAAAAACTGAAAACCAGCGTGGCCTTCAAAAGCATTGTGGAGCACCTGCTGGACTCTTTCTGGCAGTGGGCTTTTTCGAAAAAAACCCTCTTCTGACGAGGTGTTGCCTTCCGGCCCCCCCTTTGCCTGATACAAAGACGGCCCCCTCCGGGGAGAAGGGGGCCTCCCCGGGGGGGCCTTCTGCCCCCTTGAAAACCGCTTAGGCAAGTGTATAGCGGGCAATAAACCGGTTGCCGGAGGGTACCATGTCGGTGCGAATTTTGTACCCCTGCTTCCTCAGCGCGCCGATGGTGGCGCTCAAACTCCCAACGCCGTACTTTGTCTCCGCCTCCGCCCTCACCAGGGAGCGCTTTTGCAAATGCTCCAGGACTTTCTGCGTCTTTGAAACCTTCACTGCCACCGCCTTCTGAGTTGATTTTTTTGCTGTTTTTTTCATGGTTTTGCCTTTCATGTTGTGGATAAAATGTGTTGTCACCCAAGACAGGAATTCGAATGCTTGTGTTGTGAGTCGCTGTAAACCTCTCAAGCAAGCGCTCGCCTGAAACCCTAAGCCCTTGGTTTTTTCCCAAAAACGAAATGTGTTTGTGTTCGGATGCATGGCTTTTCAACCAACACTCTGTGTGTTGTTTAGAAGTGACGAACAAGTCCTCTTGTTGTTTCACTTGTTTGGTTTTTTTTGTTTGGTTTTTTTAGACGGTGGGCATGAAATGGTGGTGGCAGCGGCGGCAAAACCGGTTGAAAACCCCATGCCGCCCCTACACAATTCCACCAACGCCTAGGTTTGCCTCTACATTCCCTCTCCCCGGGGTTTCGCAGTCAGCGCGCAGAATGACAAGGGTTGACAAGCGCTTCGCCTTATGCCTATTTGCAACCCGCCCTTGGGTTGCCGGACTTTTTGCTGCCCAAGGGCCTCAATGTCACTGGGCTGATGCGGCATAACTTCAAAACGTATACAACATCAACCTTGCACCGCATGGAGCTTCGGTTACATTGGTTTATGTGGCAAATTTTGGGGTGGTTTTAGCCAAAGAGGTGTTCGTGGTTTCAACGGAAACGCTGGAAAAGCGTGCCTATGTAGCTCGGGTTTTATCAAAGCTTTTGCACCTGATGGGACAAGGCGAAGTCCCCCTGGAATTCGAAGAGAGAGAAGGCGGCCAGCTGGCGGTGGCCCTTCATATTCCTTCGGGGGACTCTCCGTTAAAGCCACAGGCTGAGCAAAGGCGCTCTCCCTTGTTAAATGCTTTGCAGTTTTTGCTCAACCGGCTCCTCAAGCGAGAGAGCGAGGGCCCTCCCTCGGCCCCGGTTTCTGGGAAAGTCCTCCTGGGTATTGACGGCTTTCCTCCTGGGCACCCGCCCAAGGGGCCCCCCCAGGAGGCTTTGGCCGACAGCCTCCCCCCGGAGGGGGTGCCCCTGGCGCCTCCTTGCAAAAAAGCAGAGCAAATGTCCTGCCTTGCGCATATGCTGGCCCAAAAAAGCCTCTCCCATGGGCGCATTTATGCCGTCCTCCTTTTAAGCCAGCCCCAGCGTACCTGTATGCAGCAGGCCACCTCCCAGGCCGACGGGCTTCGCGTTTTCAGCGAAGGCGAGGCCCATTGGGGTCGCCTGGTTTTTGAGCCTGAGAAGGCGGTGCCTATGCCCCAAAAAAGCCGCATTGCCTTCCATGCGGGTGGGCCTGCCAAAAGCCCCAAAGCCCTGGCCGGGTTGGCTAAGCCCAAAGAGCGCCTATAACCTTGGCCTTTTCCCGTCGCCCCTGCGCCTCTTCCCGTCGCCCCTGCGAAAGCAGGGGTCCAGGGGTGCAGTCGGAAACCCATTGACTTTGTTGCATCTAACCCCGCAGCTCTGGACCCCCGCTTTCGCGGGGGCGACGGGAAG
>Ga0209737_10000615_pt1 | contig 28346 bp, 32 predicted proteins | sample TergutCu122P3_FD_187284 | JGI IMG/M metagenome (GOLD analysis project Ga0209737, IMG submission 187284) | Cubitermes ugandensis P3 segment gut microbial communities from Kakamega Forest, Kenya - Cu122 P3 (SPAdes) (version 2) | ecosystem: Host-associated > Arthropoda: Insects > Digestive system... | reverse complement strand
TTCAAGTTTTTTCGCTTTTTTGTCGAAATAAAGGTATTTTTTCTGAAAAAACATAAATATTCGCTTAATTAGTCGCAAAATTTTGTGGCAAATGAACAATACCGGTTTGATTAATAACTTGAATGTTTTAATAATTAGTTCTGAAGTCAGTTTGACAAATATCGGGCTTAGCAATTTTTTGTATAAAAACATTCCAATTGTCGCCCCAAGTACGGCGAACCATCTCAGTATCCCGTTGTTTTGGTGGTAGAGAACATAAAATACGCCCACTGCACAAGCAAACCAGAAGAGGATATCTTCTATAGAAATGAAAATAATATTGTGGCGGATACATTTGCGCAAAATCAAAAGCCAATCATAAGCAAAAGTGATTATGATACCGACAATAAGTGAATTTATGAAGAAATCCACCTCCATGAGAATACTTTGGCTCATATCAAAATGTTTCCCTTCGGGTTTTTACCTAAATAATTTTTGTAATAGGGATTCATTTTTACCCTGATAACCGCCGGATTCTGAATATGTAAAGCTGTCAATCCTCCCATCCAAGTCCACTTCCCCTTTGTCCAGGGTGAGGCGGTTGACATGTAGCTCATTACCTTTAATCATCAGCATACCCTGATCGGTTTCCAATATAATTTCGGAAACGTCAAAGGACAAAACATCGGTGACACCGCTAATACTACATGTCCGCCGATTGGTGAGCATCAATTTGTGTGTCCGCTTATTAAGTTCTTCCATGATTGTTTCCCTTCGTATTTGATCTCGCTGGTGCTATATCAGTATATGAAGGGAACAGGGGAAATATGATGAAAAGCGAAGCTCTTGAGTTGTTGTGGATTAATCTTGACACTATAGGTATTTGAATAATTCCTTGGCTTCGTCTTTGCGGACTGTTTCCTGAATGTCAAGAACTTCTACTTTTACTTCTTTGTTGCCAAAGCGGATTGTAATCTGGTCACCTGGTTTTACTGCTTGTGAAGCCTTGGCGGGTTTGTCATTAATCATAACCCGTCCGGCATCGCAGGCTTCGTTGGCAATCGTGCGGCGTTTAATTAAGCGTGATACTTTAAGATATTTGTCTAATCTCATGTGGGGTCTCCTTATAATCGAGTTGTTTAATCGAGTAGGAGGCTACTCCTACTCGCCGTGTACATGAAAAAGAACCTGTCAATGGTGACAGGTTCTCAGCTTTCTAACTAATCGTTTAGTTAACCATATCCTTCAATGCTTTACCAGCTTTGAATTTCGGTGCTTTTGAAGCAGCGATTTTCATGGTTGCGCCAGTTTGAGGATTGCGGCCTTCTCTTGCAGCCCTGCTTGATACTTCGAATGTACCAAATCCAACTAATTGAACTTTGCCACCTTTTTTTAATTCTCCTGCTACTACATCGGTAAAAGCTTTTAAAGCTTTTTCTGCATCTTTTTTTGACAATCCGGCTGCATCAGCCATTGCTGCTACTAATTCAGTTTTGTTCATTTAGAACTTCCTCCTCTAAATATTGTTATTTTAGGCTTTGTCCCACTTTTGGAACGTCTAAATATATATATATCTTCTTTTAAATGGTTTGTCAAGGAAATTTTGGCTTTTTTTACCTAAAAAAGCGCATTTTTCAAATATAACTACTGTTTTTAGTTGTTTCCACTCACAGTATTGCCTATTTCCAAGGACATTCGCTCCAAAGCACTGAATGAATAAGTTACATCTGTGGGCTCGTTATCCAAGTGGATTTGGTAACTTTTCGTTATAAATCCTTGGTGGCGCAAGGTAATGGTACGACTTCCTGCCACTTTTTCAAAATGAACCGGAGAAATACCCATGTAAACCCCATCCTGATAAACCTCAACATCAACCGGTGCCTCAATATAAACACGATTTCTGCCAACCTCAAGTGGTAACTCATTTCCGGATACACTGGTATTATTGTTGTTATTCACATTCGTTCCTTCTCTGTCCATTATGATGGAAACGCTGGCATTTTCTTCACTGACCCTGATATGGATGGTGACGGTGTCATAACCCGGAGCCATACATATGACTTGGTAAAGACCAAATTCCAACTCAATGATATTCCTGATATCTATTTCCCTTCCATCAATAAAAACCGCGGCATTAATCGGTTCAACATTGAAAATAACCCTTCCTGTCCGTGGTGATTCAACCACAACATCACCTAAATCAATCACTGTTTCACGATTCCGGTCAATCGTCACCCTCCGGGTAGTGCTGAAACCACGTGCCGAAATGCGGACTTCAAAAGTACCTTCCGGGACAACCAAGAGCATATTGTCGGTAATCCTCTGGATGTGTGTTTGCCCTATTTCAATCCAACCACCAATGGCATAGATATCATTAATAAGCCTCAGATAACCATGCCCACTTTGGACAACGATGCTCCATATATCACGGTCAAAACCACGGATGGTAACGACATCACGATTTACAATGTCCGCCACGTCAATCCGCCTACCGTCCGATACCACCAAGGCACTGTTGGTAAGACGATAAGTATTTTCCCCGATAACAGCCACCTTGCGCCCGCCATCAAGGGTATAACGGGAAATATTTTCATAAGTAAAAGCTTCTTTTGACTGAAACAAACTGACAAGTAATTTTTCACTTTTTAAAAAACTCACATCAACGACTTCACCTACCATAAGCTGGGCAACCGAAAGGACCTTTTCATATTTGTCCATAAAAGTAGTTACTCCGTTGTACTCAAGAGTATAGGGTTTGTCGAGTTCAAAGTTTATAAAAGTGATTGTCCGTGCTTCGGTATCAATATTACTGATGATGACCGTATCCAGCGAATCGTAGATGCCGATATTGGGATGGCTGGGTTTGGTATGGTCGATATCAGGAGCAGCCGGAGGCGGTGGGGTGGTATTGCCACATGCAAAAAGAAGGGTTGTGATAAGGAGTATGAGGATTTTGACGAGGAATTTTTTCATTATTTATATTATAGCATGAATTTAAAACAACTCAAGACCTTTGGTTCTAGGGCTTAAATGCTTTAAATAACCATCACCAGCTGCATTATAAAGCAAACCGCCAACCCGGGGTTAGAGAATTGGGTTAGATCACCTATGATATGCAAATCCTTTTCGGGATAATAGAACATAAATGAACCCGTTGAACCACTGTGCCCTACCAATTCGCCGTTAGCTAAAAAGAAGGTATTTAGACCTGTGAGCGGTATTCTCATATACCCGCCGCCATATTGGATAGGCGTCATATCAATTTGCAATTTTTTATAATTTGCAATCTGTTCCGATACATCTTTTCCAAATAACTCGCCACCCCAAAAAGCTTTACTGAAACTCATCATATCCCGCGCTGTCGATATACACCCACCACTTGCCCGGCATGAAGTAATATATAAAGGGCGCTCTATTTTTTCCGAACCATAAAAAGTATGTGGAATAGGATCCCCGTATACAGGAAGGTAGGTATTAGTCATTCCAAGCGGTGCAAAAATAAATTGTTCATATATTCGTTCCAGAGGTAATTCGATAATATTTTCTAGTATAATTCCTAATAAATCAAAGTTTATGTCCGCATAATATGCCTTGTTTGTATTTGGTACGAAACGAGCCGGAAGTTTTTTCGTTTCAGCGACTAACTCTTCAATAGTAATGTATCTATCGCCTTTTTCGATTATGTCTCTTGCGATATTGCCGACGAAATAATCGGGAAGCCCACTTGTCTGAAATAGCAAATCGGAAATGGTTAATTCATCAGAGTATTCACGACTCTTGTAAATGTGTAAATCTTTTAACGTTTCTGCATCTATGTAAAGGCTGATTTTGTCATCTAATGATAAAATTCCTTCTTCGTACAATTTCAAAATACAGGTTGCCGTAAACATCTTTGTAATGCTTGCTATCACCATAGGCGAATCAATATCGCGGCCGCCATAACCGAAGCTCACGGTAAAATCACCTGCGGTGTTTTCGACGAATAAAACCGCTTCATGAATATTCTCTTTTAAAACAACAGAGTTAAATTTCTTTTCAATACTACTGTTTTTTGAATAAATGAACGCTGTTACCCATGCCATAACCACCACGTTTACCAAAATAATCGGAATTATCATAAAGATTTTCCTCCATTTTCTTTGCGATTTCATGTTTCATCACCCCCTAACAATAAAATAAGCATGACATATAAGCTGTTTAAAACAGCATCTTTTTGCAATTTTTCTGGCATTATATTATAAAACGTTGATATAATTAGGTTTCTTATTATACCGTCTATTGAAACAATAAAAAGGTTGAATATATCTTCCAAAGGTTGTTTGGGATTAAAATAACTCTCGTTTACTTTTTGATGAATAAATGCAAAAAACTTTTCTTTTAGATATGTTTGGTTTTCAATGGCAATATTGCCGGATATAAAACGAAGCATACGTTCTTTGTCATTTGCATAAAGAGCGGTCACTTCGTAGAGGATTTTACCCGTTCCCAGAAAACTGTCCAATATCGCTTTGTCCCAAATTCCGATAATGTCTTTTATCACTTTTTCGGGCAGTTTATCCGAAACAATCGCTTCGTCTACTGCCGATTTAACATCATAGTCGATTGCGCCACGGTTAATCAGCGCAATTAGGATTTCATCAAAATTGGAAAAATATCTATATATATTCCCTTGGCTGAACCCAACCTCTGATATAATATCCCGCATTGAAACCTCGTGTAGCGGATTTTTCATGCAGACAGCAAAAGCCGCATCTAAGATTTCATTTCGTTTTTGGGCAAAATAGTCCGCTTTCATTTTTGGCATTGGTTACCTCCCGCAATATAAATGACATGCTGTTCATTTATATTGTAGCATAAGAAAAACAAGATAGCAATACTAAAATGACAACCCGTTCATTTTGTTTGGGAATGGATGTTTACTGCCTTTATTTGGTGGGTAAGATGAGGGAGTTGATGTGAAAACTGTCTGATATAAGAATTTTACAATAGTGAAAAGTCAAAGAGCTGCTCTGCCGGGTGAAATTCTATAATCCCTATTCTCTCCAAAACTCCATCAAACGGTAGTTCAGTTTCGCACAAAAATCTGGTTGCCTTTTCTATTTTTGCTAATCTCTCTTTATAGATGCGGACAGTTAATTGACAATCAGGTTTCCAAATTCCATTATCAAAAAAACCGCGATTATCTTTCTCTCCTGATATATCGCAAACTTCATTTACTTTTGCTTGCAAATCAAGTAATTTATAAGAAGGAGAAGCATCTAAACAAATAAAAGCTTCATCGCCGGGATAAAAGCTGTAACTTTTAAAATGAACATCAGTTTTATATTGCTTATTACATAATTCATTAAGATCTTCTTTAGCTTGCTCTATATTTAATGAATGATACATAGCAAGTTTTATATGTGGATTATTTGCGGAATTTATTAAATAGTCGCAAACACCTATATCAGCCATGCTTTTCCATAATGTCTTAATTCGCTTATCTGTATTTATATCAAAATATCCAACAACTGCGTAACCTATTTTTGTCTTATATCTCAATTTTGCACCTCTAATAATATAAAACTACACCAATAGCTCCAACACAACCGTGCTTATACTAATAATTACACCCTAACCATTTACAAGAACATAGAGTAATTTAGTCGGTAAAATACCCCTGCCCCAAGATTGATTATAGCGTATAAACAATGCCTTGTAAATTGATTTAGGTAAAATAGTTATTATCGTTACTCATGACTTGAAAATCGCTAATAGATATGAACGAATAGTATCTTTTAACACAATCGTTTCTCCATAAGTCTGGTTAGCCATTCCCGCCTCTTCCGAAAGAACATCGAAAAATACAGTCGCAGAAATTAAGTAAATAGCTCATCCATGGTTACTTCAAATGAAATCCCCGCTTGGTACTGGTTTAATCATTTGATAGAAGAAATTTTGCTTAACGGAAATATAGCATTCATAATAATATCATTAGATAAAGATTTTGATAATGGAGTTATTTTGAATACAGATGGTTATGTAATAGAGCTTTGGGATATGATGGCAATCGATAACTTGATATTGATAGCAGATTCGATTTTTGATATAAAACAAACTAATTAAAATATTTTCATAAAATATGTAGGGAAAACATTTTTTCAAACGTTTATATTATATAAAAAGTATGATTGTGATGTTGCTAGTGGTACTCCGGTAACTGCAATTAATCACTTCCCAAGTCCGGTTAAGTCCAGAACTTTTTATAAACGTGATTGTGGTTCTTTACCAAGCGCTATATTGGACGTATGGAACGGTGTAAATCCCAGTGATACAGCTAATCAAGCAATCAAGGATATTTCTACTTGTGGAGGAGTGAATAATGTACACTCAGGCACCATTTCAGTGGTTTGGTAATATAGCTAATTACAAATAGGATGATTTGTGAACCTTGTGTTAACAGGATTTTGTTAGATAGCATGGTTTCACCATATTATTCAACTGTCCTGTTGACAACGGTTCTGTCTCCATAATATATTCTTATTATAACGAAAGGAATTGCTTACTATGAAAAAGAGTATATGCTTGACAATCATAATTACCTTAATAATCCTCTTCACCGCATGTAATAAAGAAAATTTATTGGATGAAGCCAGTATCAGCCTAGAGGTAACCAACCCAGTCGTTTCTGAAAAGAACGACAACATGAATCCCTATCTTTCAATAGTGGCACGCCGCGAAAACCATGATTTTGAAGAATTTGTATGGGATCAGGTATATTATACTTACGACCTTGTCACAGGTGAGTTACAAGAAATTTGCGTATTACCTCATGTTTCGGGATATACATCAGGTGTGGTTTCGCTGAGTGAAAAAGCTGTATACTTCTCGATGAAAAAGGACTGGGGTTCAAACGATCAATTATGCAGATATGATATCCAAAGCGATGAAATAATTTTTTTGGAAAACAAAAACTTCTCATTCAATGACATGACAATTATTGATCCCGGGACATTATTGATGATTGCTGTCAATAATACTATTACACCCGCACTTTATGATCTACAAAATGATAAATTTATATATATGCCGGAAGTAAATAACGAACCATTTGACCTTTATACCACAGGCGGGCAACTCATGAATTATAACTATTTATTTGATACTTTCCCATGGCTATATTTCAAAGAAGATGATAGATACTCGGATGGTTATACAAGTCATGAAGAAGCCATTGATTATAATATTGTAATGGTACAAACAGATCTAAAGAAAAGCAGTGATATTTATACAACTCAATTCACGGCAGATTATCAAATAAGTTTTTTAACACAGGTTTCTGAAAACACAGTTTTAATGAGGTTATTTAAGACAACCATTGATGAATCAATACTGGATTTCATACATGAAGAAAGCTATTATTATCTTACCTTCGATGACGGAAATTCCTTACTCACCCATATTGATAATCCATTTCCGAATGCAGTGGTAGCTCAAGCGCTCACCTTTGATGGTGGAAAAACATACTATTGCCGCGGTTATTATACTGATGATAATGAAAACATGCTTGGCGACAGCCTATTCATTTATGATTGTGAAACCCACGAAATCACACCCATCCTAACAGGGGGGGATGGAATAATTGGAGTCGCCAATTTCCGGGTCGTTAATCCATTAGCTCCAAAAGTAAAAATGCCATTATTATCCAATGAATCTACAATAGATAATACCCAGGAAGAACCACCGATTTTATCTGAAAATGATTTTGAATATGAATTAAATGATAGCGGAGTGACTATCACAAGATATATCGGGAGAGCAGTTGATGTTGTGATACCGAGGGAAATCAATGGTTATCCCGTCATATTCATCGGAGAAGGCGCATTTGCCAGGAATCATTTCCTAAAAAGCGTTGTTATTGCGGATAGTGTAACCGATATCGGGGAATGGGCATTTGAAAATAGCACGGAGTTAAACCGTGTTGTTATACCGGACAGTGTCATTTCAATCGGCAAAGGCGCTTTTAGCCGATGCAGTAATCTTACTGATGTTTCTTTACCAAACGGCATTACGGTAATTGAATGGAGCGTATTTATGCACTGCCATAGTTTACCTTATATAATCATACCAGACAGCGTAATAATAATTGAGGGGCATGCTTTTGCCTACTGCGAAAGTTTAACAGAAATCTTTATTCCGGAAAATGTTACATTTATTGGAGAACGTGCTTTTTATAGCAATGATTATTTGACAAATGTAACTATATCAAGCGAAGAAACCGAAATTGACCCAACCGCATTTTATAGAACTCCTTACGATAGTAATTGATAAATATTATCACATAAAATTTCTTATACTCCTGTAGATAAATAAAACATCGAAACAGGACTGCCGTTAAATATATAACATATATTGCAATACAAATTAGGAGGCAAACTAAAATGATTATTCTAAGAAACATTACAAAAGTTTATAGAGCTGATGGGGTCGAAACAAATGCACTAAAAAGTGTGAATCTAACTATAAATTCTGGTGAAATGATTGCTATAATTGGTACATCAGGTTCGGGTAAAACGACATTATTAAATATAATAGCTAGAGCATTAGCGGCAAATACAAAAGTGTTGTTGGCAGATGAGCCGACAGGTGCGCTTGATAATGAAACCTCCGATAACCTAATGAATGTGTTTACAAAAATTTCGTGATTTAGGTAAAACAGTTATTATCGTTACTCATGACTTGAAAATCGCTAATATATGTGAACGAATAGTATCTTTAAACACAATCGTTTCTCCATCTTTTAAGTCAGGTTAGCCATTCTCACCTCTTTCAAAAGAGCATCGAAAAAACAGCCGCAGAAATTAAGTAAATAGCTCATCCATGGTTACTTCAAATGGAATCCCCGCTTGGTACTGGTTTTATGGAGACCGTATGTCGTAATCATTGCAATGTGAGCGGCTTTTTACATATAACTCGCCGTAAGTCTATATTTTTTATAGTTACGGCGAGCTATATTTTTAGTCGTTTGTGATAGGTTGTGTGATAAACATTGTTTTTACAGAGTTTTTACGTGCTGATACGAAATATTGTGTAAGTTATAGCTCGCCGTAACTATGCTTTTTGACCACTTACGGCGAGTTATATGGCTGTGACAATAATGCCACTTGCGACACTTAATTATTTTATTGATTTTTAACAATATTTTTATGATAATAAAGATATAAACACCGGATATATTATGTAGTTTTATTATTAATCAATCAAAATGGAAAGAGGGCAAACAGTGTTAAATTTTTACTGCTCAATGCTAGAAACAGAACCGGAACGGAAAAAGATAACCGAATTATATGAGCAACATAAGCATGCCTTATATATGTATGCTTTTAAATTTACAAAGAATCGTGAATTGGCAGAAGATGCTGTACATAATGTTTTCATTTCCATTATTAAAAATAAGGAAAAGTATTTCCATTTAAATCGCAAGGATTTCCGACTATTAGCCGTTATTATTGTAAAGAACAAGTGTATAGATTTACTAAGGAAGCAAAAACCTTATTCAGAAATTCCTATTGAAGAAATGGAGCTTTATCTTGAATCGGGTGATATGCCTGTTGAGGAGCAAATTATTATTTCATCAGAATATGATGCAATTCGCAAGTATTTAGATTCCATTGATGAAATAAGCAGACAAGTCTTAATAATGAAATATTATTTCGGTTATAGTTACAAGGAAATCGGCATTGAATTAAATATGACGCCAAAACATGTTGATACACGGATTATGAGAGCCAAAGATAAAATAAAGAAGTTTATTAGCGTGGGGTATTACCAAAGAAATTGATTCCATAATTTCAAATGAAGAACTTGCTAAAGCTTATCCCCTCTCTCTTGAATTTGAATTGAAGATGAAAAGTCTTTTTGTCCGTGAACGATATAAAGGTGCACTTATTATTATAAGTAAATTCACATGGCGGGCAGCAGTTATTATTATAACAACGGCAACTATTTTATTTGGGACTTTGCTGTTTAATTCAGAAGTTCGAGCGGCGGTGAGAAAGGTTATCGTGGAGTGGTATGAACATTTCACATCATTTACATTCAAAGATGATATTTCAAACAATAATTTTAAGTATTTGTATCCGGGTTATCTACCCGACGGTTATAGTGAGGATACAGTAATTGACCTCGGTAACATTGTACGTATTATTTTTATGAATGATGTAGGTGATGAAATCCGTTTTTCATACAAACCAGATAGTTTTAATTCAAATATTTCTGTAGATAATGAAAATCATTTGATAGAAGAAATTTTGCTTAACGGAAATATAGCATTCATAATAATATCATTGGATAAAGATTTTGATAATGGAGTTATTTTGAATACAGATGGTTATGTAATAGAGCTTTGGGGTATGATGGCAATCGATAATTTGATATTGATAGCAGATTCGATTTTTGAGATAAAACAAACTAATTAAAATATTTTCAAAAATATGTAGGGAAAACATTTTTTCAAACGTTTATATTATATAGGCTTAATGGTAAGCCATACAACATTGAAAGGATGTGATTCAAATGAAAAAGATTGTGAAAATGGTGGTATTTTTACTTGCTGGGATTTTTTTGGTTATACCGAGTATTCCCACTAATGCAAAAATGCCACCGGATGTGTTTCAAAGTAACGATACTTTTATTCCAATCGCGCCATTCTGGACTAATGTCAATAATATAACGCTTGTATTATCTAATTCAAGCGGAAAGGCAAACTGTTCTGGGATAATTGATGGTGCTTCAGGAACAACAAGTATCAAAGCAACATTTACATTAGAAAGAAAAAGTGGTTCGTCATGGTTACATGAAAAACATGGACTGCGAGTTCAACTACCAAAACTTTAACATTTTCTGACAGTACACATTCTATTACTACAGGAAATACATATCGTTTGACGGTAACTGCTGTCGTAATACGAAATGGTGTTTCAGAAACAGTAACTACTTCAACAGAAGGCAAATTGTAATACATTGTTTAAAAGGAGGATTTAGTTAATGATGAATTTCAAAATTAAGCAAAAATTAACTCTAGTACTAGCATTGGTAATATTATTTTGCTCTCTTTCCTCGTTACCAGCATTAGCAAACAAAAGCGGAACAATCAGAAGCAAGGATCTTGATGTAAGTATTGCTGGATGGGTTGACTTTGTGCGGGGTCCATTCCCTGTAATAACACCAGATTTACTTTGGTATAATGCAAGTGCATCTGGCAGCCAATTATGGATGGTGGCTAACACACCTTCTGTTGGTATTTGGTGTTATGTAAATGGTGGCTCGGATAAAGTAACTCTCCCTATCAGATATCTTAATGATAATAATAGATTTGTTTCTGAATCAAGTGTCAAGGTTGGTAATGGTGCTCATGCAACATATGGGTACTTGAGGATGGTGTGTATATACGATAGTATGACAATAACAGTCCGCTAAAAATTATATGCTTAAAAGTCCTTGCATAGTCTGAAAGATGCTTGGACTTTTAAGCTACACAAAAGGGAAGTTTATTATGCTATTAAAAATCAAACGTCTTTTAGTCGATGTCCCAAGCGCAATCCTAATGATTGTTTGCTTTACATTAGTCATTTTTATTATATTGAATATAGCAGATTTAATTGGAAAAATACAGCGCGAAAGAGAAGGGATAAACAAATTTACATATTCAGTTGATGCGCTTTTAGATTTAAATATTGATAAAGAGTCTACGAGTGAGTTTTTAAACTATGTTTACCTTAATACAAACACAAATGTATTTCTAACAGACATTAAAATATATATCAACAATGAACCAACAAACTATGTTTGTAATATCATACTAAAATATGATGAGCAATTTAACTTTAAGTCGGCTTTTGGTCATGAAATTATTACATCAGAAATTGAAAGTGGCTGTATTTTGCTTGGGCAAACAATGGCATATTATCTAGTAAATACATATGGTGACAGGTCGAAAATCACAATATCTGGAAATACACTATCTGTTATTGATATATTAGAGAATAATATGTCTGGTGGTATTGACAATGCGATATGGATTATATGGGATAAAGTGCCACCAGATGCTAAAGAAATATTAACTCAATTAATAGCTGAACAACCAATAATTCGAATTAGTTTTAGAAGCAATATATCATTGACTGAGATTTATAGTAATTTTAGCAATCAACTTTTACATGAATGGAACTGCCAACCGCAAATTTTTGAAGCATCATATAGTGGAGCATATCAGAATCTTTGGCATCAATCTTATGGTGTATTATACAACGGACTCTCTTTTTTATTTGCGATGTCCACTATTTTCATCGCAATAAATCTTTGGCTCTTACGCCGCAAAAAAGAAATTGTAATAAGGAAAACTTATGGATTTTCTACAGCAAAAATAATTGGGATCTTGATAATTGATATACTTTTAATCATTGCTTTTGCAATAATACTAGCATTATTTTTGCAATTGTTTTATCATCTTATCTTTGGTAGCAATATTAATATCTTAGGGCAGTTACCAACAAAGCTTGGAGTAGTTTTGCTTGGTATTATTGGCTTAATGTCATTAATATTGAACCACTTATTACGTGAAATTAGCAAGATATCAATAGTTGAAGGACTAACACGAGGATGATGGAATGAAAAATATAAAACTCTTTAAATATGCTTATAATAATATTGCTTTACATTTAAATCGAAATATCCAATATATATTGGTTTTTTCATTATCGTTAGTTCTTATTTCATTTGCATTTATGATTTTTTTCGGATTGAACTCTGCGTATGATACTTGCAATGAAGTGTTGACTGCAGGAATGAAAAACAGTGGAACTATTCGGACTCTGGATGGCAAACTCATATCAGACGAAGGTCTGGGGTTTTTTGATGAATTACATAGAGGAGGTATCATATATTCTTTTGGGTCATCTGACTTAAGAGGAAATGGTATATTTTACGATTTGATTGATATTCAAAGAGGATTTACGCAAAATTATGGATATGAGATTTCAGGGGATCTCGAAATATTAACTATGAATCCAACATTAATTGATTTTTGTAATATTGCTATAAGTGAAGGCAAACTTATTAATGAGCTTGATTTTTCAGATGATAAAATTATTTATTTATATTTGGGTGATGCCTATAAAGAGTCTATTAGTTTAGGAAAAATTTACCAGAGCAATGATTTTACTTATATTGTAATTGGCTTTCTCGAAAAAGGAAGCAAATGGATTAATCATAATTTAGCCATATTATTTGACTCGGCCAACCATGTTTTCAATCTGGATTATGCGGCAATTATGTTTATCAAATATCCTAATACAGATGTCATATTTTTTAATACATATATGGATTTTGATGATGCACGAAACTTAATTATCGAAGTGGCTGATGAAAACGGATTTAATATTGCGGTCGGTTCATTACAAGCCGTATACGAGTCAGCCCGTACTGATAGCGAGATAATAACAGAATATATTAAACAGCTGACAGGAATAGTACTGCTATCTTCAATAATAATTATGACATGCTTATCAACTGTAATGATCTATTATAATCGAAGCCAGTATGGGATATTCTTTTCGACAGGTTTTTCAGGAAATGATATATTTAAAATGCTTATATTTGAAATGTTTGTGAAAATGCTTCTTTCTCTTTTATTTTCTATTGCCATATCAACCTATATATCCAGTAGATGGTTTTTAGGTGCTGATGCTTCATTTATCAACAACATAATGTGGGGTAAAACCTTTCCAATTATCTTTGTCCTTGCACTATTTATAACTTCAATATCATGGCTTGTTCCAATAATTATTTTCAGGAAAACACCTATTACAAAAATGATAAGAGGATAACATATATTGCAATGCAAATTAGGAGGTAAAATAAAATGATTATTCTAAAAAACATTACAAAAGTGTATAGAGCTGATGGAGTCGAAACAAATGCACTAAAAAGTGTGAATCTAACTATAAATTCTGGTGAAATGATTGCCATAATTGGTACATCAGGTTCAGGTAAAACGACATTATTGAATATAATAGGAGCAATGGATCTTGCAAGTTCAGGTGAATATATATTTGATAATATCAGTATTAATAATTTGAATAAGAAAGAGTTTGAGAGGTTCCGAAAAGACAATATAAGTTTTGTTTTCCAACATTTTGAGTTGATGACAATGTACAGTGCATATGATAACATTGAGATGCCTCTTATTGCTAGAAACATCCCAAAAAAAGAACGAAAAGTGATAATTAATGAATGCTTAGATAAGCTCAGTATTTCTGACTTGAGTTTCAAATATCCTAATCATTTATCAGGAGGACAACAGCAGAGGGTTGCAATAGCTAGAGCACTAGCGGCAAATACAAAAGTGTTGTTGGCAGATGAGCCGACAGGTGCGCTTGATAATGAAACCTCCGATAACCTAATGAATGTGTTTACAAAATTTCGTGATTTAGGTAAAACAGTTATTATCGTTACTCATGACTTGAAAATCGCTAATAGATGTGAACGAATAGTAAAAATTGATGATGGAATAATTCATTCCGGTTGACATGATTCTGTCGAGATTCAGTCCGATATAACGCTATTTTTTAAATTATATCAACGCATAGGTTTAGATGCCCACCTGTGGGTTTTCGTTTGTTTCTTTTTCATATCAGTTGTAATCACGCTTTGAAACTAAGCAGAGATTTATCTCCAGATGTTTTATACTCCTCATGATGGCACGGTATCACGTGCACTGTCAAACAAATGATAAATCGTGAGGAGGTGTGGAATATATGTGGTTCGTCATAATTTTTACCCGATTATTTGCGAGCGTTTAATACAATACTGAACCTTACTTAAAGATACAGTTTTCTACAATAATGTTGAGGGCTGTATCTTTTTGTGCTATAATTGTCAAGTAATGTTTCATGGGAGGGTTTATGGAAATCATACGAAATCTCTTAGTTCTTTTCATGCTTGGTATCTTCATTTTACTTTCTTACCATATGATTTTAAACATAAAACTCACAAAGATATTTTATCAACTTGGAATGGCGTTAATTTTTACCGCCCATATGCTTTTTAGCCATACATATATTATGGAACCTGTTCGGACGATAATCGGTGTTTTAATTTTGGGTGGATTAATCTGGTTTTGGCAACGCTCAATCAATTGGGCAGCGCTGACATTAGCTTTTCTAGCTGGGTATCTTGCATGGATTATCTCATTAGCAATATCGGCTCCTTTTATATACCTACTCTTTGGTAAAGAACCGAATCCAATAGATCCATATGTGGCTTTATTTGCACAAGCATTGATTTATTTTGTACTTCATAAGGCTATTAAATTAAAAAACGTTGTCCCCTCTATTAATACTTCCGAAGTTAAGGGAATTATCTTTGCCGCCACCGGAATTATATTGGCTTTCTTTGGCGGGTATCATGTAACAGCTAATAGAGTACATGAGGTAAACCTACCGCTCTTTATAACTGCATTAGCATCATTATTAATTGTCGCTTTGGTATCAGTATTTTTCATTATATTATTTACCAAACGATTCCGTGAACAACAACGTGAGAAGTTGGATATAGAAAAACAACGACTTGAATTAGAGGCACAACTTCACGATTCAAAACAAAGGCATAATATGCTGAAAAGGCAACTTGCGGATATGGTAATGAAAGAGCATAAATACAAGGATGTAATTGCTTCAACAGCACCGGCTCTTTCTATATTGGCTCATGAAACCAAAAAAGAGGGAATGGATATAATAATACAGGAACTTAATACTATTAATCAAGCAATTCAGGAGTTAAATCAAGAGTTTGAAGTTGAAAAATTATTGGAAACCTATCGGGCAATATCGTTACCGGATGAGTGGCTTGTTATGAAGACCCATATCGCGCGGGTACTGGAACAATGCGAGCAGAAAGGGATTCTTGTTAGCTTTAGGAACAACGCCACGAAATGGGAACAAGTCACTACAACAAAGGTTAAATTCGTCCGTTTTATGGGCAATCTTTTGAGCAATGCGATAAAAGAACTGGATAAAACAGATACCGAAGAAAAGGAGCTGTTGATTCATTTCTTAGATGATGAGAACGGCAGATTTGTGGTTGAAGTGAGTGATACGGCGCATGAATTTCCGGTAAATATATTAGCCGGACTAGGTCAACGAGGAAACAGTACCAACGGCACCGGTGATGGGTACGCGGACATTTTTGAATTTCTCAATGAAACCGATGCTTCCTTCGTTATCATGGAGCAGAAGGAATCCGGTATCGCGACAAAAACAATACAAGTGGTTTTTGATGAAAAAAACCGGCGCGTAATCCGATCAAAATATCGTCTTGATGAATTGAAAGAAGCCCTTAATGGTACAGGGTTTGAAGTGGAGTAACCGTTAAAGGTTTTCATTCCTGATTTTGTCGGCTACATAAATAATGAACTCTTTATTCCTCGGCGCACCCCGCCCGATGTCTACATAGGGAGTATATAAGCGTTCAAGGTCCTCCTGGGCTGTTCGTAGAAACGCGCCATTCAGCAAGCGGCGAATCGACATATCTATCGTATTGGGAGTTGTATTATAAAGTTTGCCGATTTCAATATATAAATGCCCAATTTGAACTTTTTCGTTTTTAGGTAAATGCATGACCCGGAAAATTATCTCAATAAGAAACTCTATTCCTTGACTGCCTTGATTTAAATAGTATTGATTCAATTCGTTGGCAATTCTTTTGCGAATCATTGCTTCTCTTTCTAATACAGTATTTATCAGCTTGGTTTCCGGTTTTCTATTGCGAAAAAAATGCTTGGATATAAGACGTAAATGTTTAAGAATTTGCTCGGGAGAATAACTTAAATTGCGCTTAGAAAAAACATAGTCGGCTAATCCGTCACAAAGAATCTCCATGACTGTGTCGGAACTAAATTTTGTAGTGACGAGGATATAAGGAAACACAGACAGGTTTTCTTTTGCGTTATGGATTTGGTTAAGTAAATCAAAACCATCCCCCTCAGCTAATTGCATGTCAACAATAATAGCATCCGGAAGTCCTGTTTTGACTAGTTTGAATGCATCACTTACGCTATCTGTCACAGCCAAAACTTCAAAACCATCATCTTTATTTATACACCTTCGCAGAGGTTCTGAGTACGCTGGCTTGTCCTCTACAATTAATATTTTATAGCGTTTTTCCATACTCATGCTCCCTACCTTTCGACAAATTATAACATAATTTTACTTATCTTTCAATGATGTTTGTAATTTACACAAAATTATGGTATTATGTCAAAAGAAAGGGAGGTTTTGTTAATATGTTAAAAGTCACAAGTATATTGGAAAGTGAGTATTACGTGCAACTTCCAGAGGTTCTTTGTTCTAGCTGGGAATTGGATGCAGATACCGAGCTGTACGCTTCTATCAGCGATGGCAAATTATGGATAACAAAAACAAGGCAGAAGAGTACGGTTGTAATCATTCCACTCTCCATAAACATGGGAATAATTATACCAGAGTTTCTTATACAAACCCTGAATCTTCAAACAGGTTCTAAAATTACTTTGACATTGAATGAAGATATTGTAACACTTTCCGGCAGTAACATAATTAACTTCGATTTAACTAAAGAACTGGAGACCAAATTGACGCGGGAGCTTGAAATTGCCCAAAATGGCGTTCTCGCTAAGCAATATCATATGTATCTTGAGGACATATTTATTCTTTTGACACATAGTGAATTGGATGATGAAGTTATTGAAGGACTTTTGAGAAAACCTGATCCCTTGGTTGAAATAATCTTTAAAATAAGAGATGATGATGAGCTTAATGACTATATAGACAAACGGATACTGGAAAAAGCAAGGGAGTACGCACTAGAAGATGATTAGCTAGGAAATAAAACGGAAACCACCACTGAATAAGCACAGGTTGAATCCAATCACAATGCTATAATATTTCAGAGGTGATTGGATTTATGGATAAACAATCGGATTTGAAGAGTCTATTAATTGACCATCAGGAAGCTACCATTGATATGTTGTGGAATAAGGTATATGATATTTTCCGTTATCTAAATGACATCGCAGGATTGAGCAAGGATAATGATGTTTTAGCATATCTTAAAAGTATCAACAAGGAAGAACCGGATTATCGTCAGGATATTACCGTTAATAATAAAAATATTGACCTTGTATTAAAACGGTATATGCTGGAAGCTGCGATGTTAAATATTTCTGTGGATTTTCATATTGAACCCCTAGAAAACCTTTCAACTGAATCTATAATTGAGATTTTGAAATCCTTAGATGAGTGTTTCGAAAAAATCTTTGATTATCGTGGTAGTTCACGAGCTTTTCTGTATATCAAGGCAAAAAAAGATAGTGTGCAAATCTATGCCGAAAAAGTCGAAAAATCTGTTTTTGATAAGGAAATAATGTTGGAGCAACAGTATTCATTATAATCCTTTCACGCAAACCGGCTGGATACACTTCGGCATACAAATTTCGAGGCAGTGTCCGCAGTTATTGCATTTGGTGGGGTCGATGACGGCGAGGTTATCTTCCATCACAATGGCGGTGACGGGACATTCGCGGACGCAGCGGGTACAGGCGATGCAACCCTTGGTACATTTTTTTCTAATGATAGCACCTTTTTCGTGATTATTGCACATCACAATGGGGGCTTCAAGATTTTCTTCGATTGAAATAATTTTATTGGGGCAGGCTTTGACGCAAATGCCACAGCCGGTGCAGTTTGCATTGATTTTGGCAAGGTTTCCTTCGATACAGATGGCATCACTGGGACAGGCATTTTTGCAATCACCATATCCTAAGCAACCATATGTACACGCGCCTTGTCCACCGAATACTTCTACTGCGGCATAACAAGTTTGGATGCCGGTATAGTCCATTTTAATTTGTTGAGCATCACAATCACCAAGGCAATGAACAACGGCAAGTTTTTTCGCGACAGAACCGCCTTCGACGCCCATGATTTTGCTGAGTTCTGATACCACGGTAGCTCCGCCGGGGGTGCAAAGGTTGGTTTTGATGCTCGAATCGGCTATCAGGGCTTCGGCATATCCGGCACATCCGGGATATCCGCAGGCACCACAGTTTGAACCGGGTAAGCAGTTTGAGATGGCGGCGACCCTTTCATCAACTTTTACGTATAAAACTTTTGACGCGATGCTAAGTAGTACGGCGCAAGCGACGCCGATGCTGGTTACGGAAAATACTGCCATGAAGATTGTGTCCATACTTTACCTCTGTGAGATTGCGGGTCAAGCCCGCAATGACGTTATTCAATTTAATTCTTATCCAAATAAATTCTCTATTACCCCACTAAACCCGAAAAATGAAATTGAGAGGATAGCGGCGGCGATTAATGTTAGTGGTGCGCCTTTAAAGCTTAAGGGTGGGTCGGAATTTTCGATATTGGTGCGGATGCCGGAAAAGAGCACCATCGCCAGCAAAAATCCCAGTCCGGCACCGAGCGAATTTACCAATGATTCGATTAAATTGTATTCTTTTTGGATATTCATTAAGGTGACGCCAAGAAGCGCACAGTTTACGGTAATCAGCGGCAAGTAAACGCCTAATGCGGCGTGAAGTGCCGGAACAAATTTTTTCAATACTATTTCAACAAACTGGACGAGGGCGGCGATAACAAGGATAAAGATAATCGTTTGTAAATAACCCAAACCGTTGCGGTCGAGCAGATATATTTGGAGCGGCCATGTGACCACGGTTGCAAGCAACATGACGAAAATAACCGCAAAGCTCATTCCGGCAGCATTTTTTAGGTCTTTGGATACCCCAAGGAAGGGGCAGATGCCTAAGAACTGGATGAGGACAAAATTGTTTACAATCGCGGCACTGACTAAAATGACGACCAATCCTTCAAATGACATTATTCCGTCCCTCCTTTTTTGCAAGCTTCTGCTTGCGGACAGCCTTTACAGCCAAATTCTTTGCGTACTTTTCCTTTGGTAAATTTGTTTACGGCGGCAACAAGCAAACCGAAGACAACAAAACCTCCGGGAGCCAAGGTAAAAATGGGGATGTTGTTGTTAATCAATATCGGTATTTCCATCCCAAACCATGTTCCACTGCCGAATATTTCCCTGATTGAAGCTATCGCAAGTAATGCGAGTGTAAACCCGGCACCCATGCCAATAGCATCGAGGAAAGAGCTGATTACCTTATTTTTGTTGGCAAACATTTCCGCCCTGCCAAATATGATGCAGTTAACGGCAATCAGCGGAAGGAAAATCCCCAAGGCTTGATAAAGGGTATAAGCATAAGCCTCAACTACTATCTGGACAAGGGTAACAAAACCGGCAATCAGGACGATATAGCAGGGTATCCGCACTTTATCCGGGATAATTTTTCGCAATAGGGAAATGGCGACATTGGAGCAGACAAGGACAAAGGTCGTCGCGGCACCCATTCCGATGGCATTTTCCGCTTGGGTTGAGACGGCAAGCGCCGGACATAAACCCAAGAGCAGAATCAGAACGGGGTTTTCTTTTATGATGCCTTTCATTAATATATTCATATGATATCCTTTCATCATTTTAGAAAATCTCTTCACGCTTTTATTTACCTTTCACTATTTCAAAAGCTGTAAACGCATCCAAAACAGCATTTTTATAAGCAACTGAGGTAATCGTCGCACCGGAAACTGCATCGATGCCGTCGAGATTTTTGTCTTTTCCGATATAATCGGGCTGCATATTAAAGACCGGATCAGATATCCCTTTTGTTTCCGTATGTGCCAGTGTTATGCTCTTGATGATCAGCCCGTCAGGGTCGATACCGCAGATAATTGTCATTTCGCCACCGTATCCTGGAGTAGTGACGATAAATATGTAACCGGTATTGTTCGTTGTACCGTAAGACTCCTTGATGGAAACGGGTAAACCTTCCCGTGCCAAGGTAACAAAACCGTCCGCTCCGGGTATTATGTCCCGCATCGCTTGTTCAGCCCTTTCGGCGGCAGCCTGGGTAATGACGGGATGGGTAACATTATTTACGAAAGCCAACGCTCCTGACATAATCAGGCATATCAGCGCAAGGACTATTACGGGCAAAACAAAGTCTTTTTTTATCTCTTTCATTTTTTCAGCCCTCCCAACGGTTTCGTTAAGGTGAACTTATTGATATAAGGCACCAACATATTCATAAAGAGGATGGCGAATGATACACCTTCGGGGTAATTGCCGTAAAGGCGGATAATAACCGTAAAAATACCGCAGCCGATACCAAAGATAATCCGGCCTTTGTTGGTCTGCGGGGTCGTTGGGTAGTCGGTTGCCATAAAAAACGCACCGAGGATAAGACCGCCACCGAATAGATGGTATAGTGGAACTGTTCCAAGCAGTGCTGAAAGGATAAATGTCGTCGCAATAAAAGTAACCGGTACGTGCCACGTAATAACACGACGGCAAAGCAGGTAAATTCCACCGATAAGCAAAGCAACCGAGCTTGTCTCACCAAGGCAGCCACCCCTCGTCCCGATAATCATATTCCATAATGGGGGTAAAGATTCCAGCTCACCTCTTGCCATCAGCATCAGGGGAGTTGCTGCGGAAACAGCATCAGGCATCTGTACCCAGGTCGTCATCGTCGTGGAAAAAGCAAGGAACATTACGATTCTTGCGGTTAAAGCGGGGTTGGCAAAATTTTTCCCAATCCCACCGAAGAGTTGTTTGACAAGGACGATAGCAATCGCACAACCAAAGATGGCTTGCCATATAGGTATCGTGACCGGAAGGTTGTAAGCAAGTAATACTCCGGTAACACAGGCGGAAAAGTCATTTACTGTGACTGGTTTTTTCATGGCTTTTTGGTAAACCCATTCAAAAAATACGCAGGAAACTACACAAACGCAAGTCACTAAAGCGGCACGGGGACCAAATATCCATATCGAGGCGATAAAAGCCGGAACAAGGGCAATTATGACATCAAGCATAATCTTGTTGGTAGTGATTTTGTCACGGATATGGGGTGAAAACGAGACTGTTAGATTATTCATTTTTTCGCCTCCCATAACATCTTCTTAGATAATGTCATAACTTGTGCGAGTGGCCTTTTGGCTGGACACAAATATGAACAGCAAGCACATTCCAAGCACATATTAACTTTGTAATCATTAAGCAAATCGAGCTTTTTTAGCTCATATGCTTCTTCTATAAATGACGGCATCAAGTTAACCGGGCACTTGGAGATACAGCGTCCGCATTTGATGCACGGGGATATTAATGGGGGGATTGAGTCTTTCTCGGAGAGGGCAAGAACGGCGTTGGTGATTTTTTCGACCGGGATATCCGCATTGGGTACGGCTTTACCCATCATCGGTCCGCCGTGGATTATTTTTTTGACATCTTCTTTTAAACCACCGCAGTAATCAAATAATTCACGTATCGGCGTGCCAATCGGGGCAATGACGTTTTTGGGTGTTTTGACTGCTGAGCCATCGACCGTAACTACCCGCGATACCAAGGGTTTGCCGGTTTTTATGTATTCGGCGAAAACTGCAACGGTTGTACAATTGACAACAATGCAACCAACATCGGTCAAGCGTGCACCTTCCGGTACAATTCGCCCGGTTATATTGTATACGAGGACTTTTCTTTCGCCTTGCGGATAAAGTGAGGGTAAAACATGAACCGATATTCCGGCGATTCCTTGGCAGAGGTTTTGCAATTTCTTGATTGCTTCCGGTTTGTTATTTTCGATACCGATTATGACATCCTTTGGACCCAGGTACTCTTTGAGCATCTGTGCTCCGGCAAAGACATACTCAGTTTGGTCAACCATTGTCCTGGTATCAGAGGTTATGTAGGGTTCGCATTCGGCGCCATTAATCAGGATATAATCTAGATTGGTTCCTTCTTTTAATGTAAGTTTTGGCGCGGTCGGATATCCGGCTCCACCCAGACCAACAACACCACTGTCACCAACAGCGGTAATAAACTCCTCCGTATTAGTAATGGTGGGAGCTTTTAAATCTTCGTAAACTGTCTGTTCACCATCGGATGTGATGACTATCGAAACCGCTTTTTGGCCGGTGATAATATCATGGGTATCGATGGCTTTGATTTTGCCTGAGACACTGGCATGGACAGGTGAAGAAACAGCACCTACCGCTTCGGCAATCAGTTGACCGACTTTTACCTCGTCACCGACATTTACGATTGGATTAGCCGCTTTTCCGCTGTGCATCTTCATTGGTAGCCTGATTTCAGCGGGGACGGGGATGGGTTCCGGTGTATGTCCGGCTGTATTTTTAAAGTGCGGCACCGGCAGGCCGTTTATCTTTTTCATTGGAAGATATGCTCCTTGGGATTTATGTACGCTCATAAGCTCTGAAGTCAGACTTACTCGCTTACGACATTATATCTCACTTAAGATAAAAAATCAATACGGGTAACTCTTTAAATAAGTGGAAATCCGTGGGTGAACTGCTTTTGCGAGAAAACCGATTATAATACCGGATATTGTTCCTATGATTAATAGAAAGGGGAGGTATAATAACACACCCCAGGTGCCAAAAATAAAGCGGGCTATGGTTATCTGCCCGAGATTGTGGAACGCGGCACCGGCAACACTCACGCCGATGATACTGATATTATGACTTTTATGATTAACTAATAGAAGCATGATAAGAAGACTTGCCATCGAACCGGTCAGGCTGTAAAGCAAGGCGATAATACTTCCGGAAAACATGGCGGTCATCAGGCATTTGAGGAATAATAAGATAAAGGTGTCGCTTCTTTTTAAGGTATATAGCGCGATAATAACAGCCAGATTTGCCAGACCCAGACGCATACCCGGTATCATTCCGTCAAGTGGTATCAAGCGTTCGACTAGTCCCATGATGAGGGTAAAAGCTAAGAGGATTCCTAATAGGGTTATCCTTTTTATGCTATTTGGGGGTGATTGCCCACTTGTCATGTTATCAGTATGCAATTGCATCAATCCCCCCTTCTGCTTGTCCGGTAAGCCGCACCAAAACCCGGTGGGGTAAGCAAGCAATCATTTGTCCGATATGGGAATGTTTGCCCGAAAGAACGCAGATTTGCGACCGGCAATTTGCCTCCGCCATATATACCCCATCGGCTTCAATGCGGATGATATTGTAATTATTTTCCGTGGTATGGATTATGATATCGTTTTGGTTCGGGGAAAGGGGGTGGGTGGAATATAGTTCGCCGGCGACATATATTTCGACGGTTTTGCTTTTATGTGTATTAGTTGTATACAAAATAACCGCGCCGATTAAAGCGGGGATGAGGATAGATATGATGATGTAGATGTCGGCTTTTTTCATTTTGTATCCATTTTCAGTTGTATGATATCTTCCTAAATCCCTCATTCAATACCGTAACCGCTCCGTGTAACCCATCCGTTACGTATATCTCTTTTTCCTCAGTAATAAATATCGCTTCATATCCCTCCAGCTCATTTATTAGGTTCATTCCTTTTTCGAGACCGAGGACGAATCCGGCGGTGGAGAGGGCGTCGGCGCCGATTGGGTCGGGGGAAATAACAGTGACGGAAAGAAGTTTGTTATTGGCAGGATAACCGGTGGCGGGGTCGAGGATGTGATGGTAGTAAGCGTTGTCTTGTTCGAAATACCGCTCGTAACCGCCGGATGTCATCACGGATAAGTCGCTGACTTCGACTATACATACCAGGCTGTTATCACCGATAATGGGGGTTTTAATAGCGACACGGTAGTTAGAACCGTCCGGTTTTTTCCCGAGGGTAAAAATGTCACCACCGAAATCCAATATTGCGTGTTTAATCCCGTTTTTAATAAGGATGCCTCTCACTACTTCCAAGGCATGTCCTTTGGCAAACGCACCTAAATCGAGCTTCATTCCTGTTGGTATTGAGATTTTGTTATCAGCCGGAAAAGAAATGGCTTTATATCCGACATAAGTAAGTCGTTCGATTATATCTATAGGAGAGGGTAGAAAAATGAAATCACCGTCCTGCTTCCATAGTTCCATCACCGAACCGACGGATATATCAAATGCACCGGTGGTATGATATGAAAACTGTATTGCATTTTTTATTAGCTCATATATGTCATCGGACACGGGAAAAGCACCTTCATGATTTTCATTAAGGCGCGAAATCTCGCTGTCTGCCCGGTTTACCGACATACGGGCTTCGATATCGTTGATGGTATCAAAGCATTGGGTGATAATGGTATCGAATAAGCTGTCGGGGATATTATCGTATATTGAGATGGTGATGGTGGTGCCTAAGAGATTGTCGCGGGTGGCGGATTTTATGTTGGGGGATTGGCTGTTGCATCCGGTGAGTAGGCAAATAAGCAGTAAAAGTGCTGTGAAATTTATATGGTAGTGTGTTTTGATTTTGAACATATGCCGATTATAGCAAAATCTTGGGGGTTAGGCAAATTATTGAATAGTTATTTGTGATTGTATAATTATTTGGCCTCGAGAGGAACGGCGGGGGCAAGCCCCCGCCCTACGGGTTTTATAGGAATCTTTTTTTGTACTCCTCAAGAAAACGCTGCTTTTCGTTTTCTTGTCCGATGAGTTTTTCGAGTTTTTCGAGGTTCTTGCCGGAAATCCAAGCTTTGCCGGAGTTGTAATAGAAATTTACGATTTTCCAAAATTTTTCCGGGTATGCCAAGCGGTAATAAAGCTGGGTATGGTCTGCCCTGGTCATCTGCCGTTCCTCGATATAAGCTGAGATTAAGCCGTCACCGATTGTTTCCGACCAATTGCTTTTTTCTAAGAGTTTGCGCATAAAAAGGTACAAGTCACGGACCGGATTGTCAATCACACATTTTTCAAAATTTATCAAGCTCATTTTTTCACTGGCCAATAGAATATTATGGTATTGGTAATCACCATGGCATACCATTCCTGGTTCATCTTTTAACTCATTTATATAGAAGCGGAGTTCCTCGGTCACCTGCAGGGCAAGGTTGAGAAAATAATCAAAACTCTGCATCAGCTTAAGCTCAAAATCAGATTTCTGCCCTTTATCCTTGAGGAACTTTTTGACCCGCTTTAGTTCTTTATTGTGTTTATCAAATTCCTTGTCGATTTGGAAAGGGATTTTGCCGTTTAAGATGTCCATTCCACGTAAATCCGTTGCTTGATGTAATGAAGCCAATGTCTTAACCGCTATTTTGCATTCATCCAAGTCGCGGACATTGCATTCCCGGCCTTCGAACCAAGTTTTTAGGATGTGGGGTGTCCCTTCGTGATCATCAATAAGGAGGTCTCCTTCTTTTGTCCTGATGATACTCTCAATACTGATATTGGATTTTTCCTTGATATGCTCCAATAAAGCATCTTGAAAATTTACTTTTTCCCGTGTACCCAAGTATTCCTTGAAAATCAGGGTGCCACGATTTGTTTCACAAAGAATAGCGCCCCGTCCTTTCCAGGTCCGAAGCACTTCTATGTCATAGTTTTCTAATAAACTGACAGCTCTGTCGTTCACAGGACTACCTCCCACATAAGTGCAATAGAATAGTTTTTATAACTATGCTATTTTATGTGCAAGGTGGTCAAACTATGCTCAAATAATTGGTCATTTCATAATCGAAAGTGCGACCTCAAGCAAATACTCGCGCGTATTATGTTCGGGATTATCGATGACATCATCGAGAAGGGTACTTAAGATTTGACCTATTTTTTTGCCCTTGGGGATTCCGATTTTTATCAGGTCATTGCCGTTGATAGCAAGGTCTTTAAGAGTTACGCATTGACCGGCGGCTTTGATTTTTTCATAAATGCGATTAAGTTCAACCAAAAAAGTAAGCTTTTCCGCTTTCATATAATCACTTTGGGCGGCGACATCTGCGGCATGGATTTTTAGGTAAAGGGGATACAAATCCACGCCGATCCGATTAATGGCACGGCGGACGTACTTATCTTTTATTTCCACTACTCCCAAATGGTCAAAATCAGGATTCATGTCAATATCATAATCATGGTAAAGGACAAGGCGGTAAACCTTGTCAGTCGTATCATTGTCAAATTTTAATCGTCGCATAACCGCACGGGTCATTTCCGCACCTTTTTTTGAATGACCTTTAAAGCTGTCATTGCCGGTTTTTTCGTTGACTGTTTTGGTCAATGGTTTGGCAATATCATGGAACAACATCGTTAAGCGGAGGATTTTATCAGCTTCAATTGCTTTCATTGAATGGAGGATATGCTCTCCAACATTGAAGCAATGGTGGGGATGTTTTTGTTCTGTCTGCATACAGGCATCGAATTCGGGTAAAAATTCTGCCGTTAATCCTATTTCATATACTTCCCGTAAAAAATCCGGGTTTGGTGAAGTGATTAATTTTACCAGCTCAATACGGATTCGTTCGGCGCTGATATGTTTTAAATCGGCGGCTTTTTCGATGATGGCATTTCGGGTTTTCTCTTCTATTGTATAACCAAGTTGGGCGGAAAATCGGACTGCCCGCATCATTCTCAGGGCATCTTCATCAAAGCGTTCCTTGGCGTTACCAACTGCGCGGATGACATTAGCCTCGATGTCTTTTACCCCGTCATACAAATCAATCAATCCTTCACGTTCATTGTAAGCCATTGCATTGATGGTAAAATCACGGCGCTTCAAGTCATCGGCAAGATTACTGGTGTAAGTGACCTTGGAAGGATGGCGTTTGTCTTCATAAATACCGTCAATGCGGTAGGTCGTGACCTCATAGTTCTCGCCATCGAGTAAAACCGTAATCGTACCGTGCTTTAAGCCAGTATCAAAAGTACGGCGAAATAAAGACTTCACTTCTGCAGGGGTGGCAGATGTAGTGATATCCCAATCCTCCGGTACGCGGTTAAGCAGTGAGTCACGCACGCAACCACCGACTGCGTATGCTTCGAAGCCGGCGGTTTCGATGGTATCAATTATGAATTTTACGTTTTCGGGAAGTTTGATAGTCATGTCTATTCCTTATTTCTTTGACCTGCACACCCGTCATTGCGGACTTGATCCGCAATCTAATATGCCTTACCCCAAACAACTAGTTTCTCAGCCGGCTTTCCACAGTAAACGCAAGTATCAGAAAGAGTCACCTGCTCAAACGGAATATTCCGGCTCGTAATCTGGGTTTCCTCTTTGATCGTTTCTTCGCAGGAACGCTCGCCACACCACATCGCATTGACGAAGCAGTTTTTTTCTTTAAAAAGTTCCAAAAATTCGGCTTTATCCCGCGCTTCAAATGTATTATTAAGTAAATGTTCTTTTGCCTTCTTATACATATCATCTTGGATGGTATCAAGTAATTCGGCGATTTTGCTTTCGATATCAGTTAAGTTGCATTCGATTTTTTCATATGGAGATCGGA
>Ga0209737_10000614_pt1 | contig 28392 bp, 22 predicted proteins | sample TergutCu122P3_FD_187284 | JGI IMG/M metagenome (GOLD analysis project Ga0209737, IMG submission 187284) | Cubitermes ugandensis P3 segment gut microbial communities from Kakamega Forest, Kenya - Cu122 P3 (SPAdes) (version 2) | ecosystem: Host-associated > Arthropoda: Insects > Digestive system... | reverse complement strand
CAGCCCGATGAAACCGCGTATCCGCGTGTTTACCAACCGCATAGAATTTGAAAATCCGGGCAAACTAACCCGTCCGCTTGAGCAGTTGATGAAGTTGGATGTTTCTGTTCCCCGCAATCCTGTTTTGGCAAAAATGTTCCGCATTGCTAAATTTTGTGAAAATGCCGGTTACGGCTTCGACAAAATGTTAGTATGGAAACAAGAAACCAATAAAGACGTAATTTTTGAAACGTTTTTTGACTGCACCAAAGTAACTTTTATGCTTAAAGAAAGTAAAGAGGAGGTTTCTGGTGGTATGAAACAACCAGAAAACGATACAGAAACATTACAGAAAACACACGGAAAACAACCAGAAAACGGTATAGGTGGTATGAAAAGTGGTATAGAAGGTGGTATGAAAAGTGGTATGAAAAACACAAAAAAATCGGTGCTCTCTTTAATCCAAGAGAACAATACAATTTCAATATCTGATATTGCAGAAATTTTGAAAATTAACCGTTCTGCAATTCAGAAACATATAGAAAATTTGAAAAGAGAAAATATTATTCGCCGCGAGGGTGCGGACAAAGGCGGCAAATGGATTATCGTAAGTGATTAAAAAAAAACCTAACTCCCCATAAAGTACTCGTTAATCTTCTTGTTGGTTTCTTGTTCGATTTAATTATGGAAACACATTTATTAATTGAACTTGGCGCCAATCCGGTTACTTTATCGGTTTTGTATTCATTGGTAAGGAAATAAATAAAATCGTTAAAGAATTTCGGATTATTTACATGTGCAAAATTCAAAGTGGACGCGTATTTTTTCAGATAATTCATGTTTTTGATGTATCCTTTTTTGGTAGTTGGTGTTTTCCGGCTTGCCACCTTTTCAAAATATTTGAAGAAATCTTTTGAAGAACCTAAATCAAAAATTTCTGATAGAAATGTATCCCATACCACCGGAATATTATTAACCATGTGTTCGGATATTACCATTTCAATATCGTTTTATTAACTTCTAATTTTCTGATTATAATTAATTTCTGCACCTTTAGGCTTTAATATTTGCTGCGCTTGCTTATCCCATTTTCCTTTTAGAACAGGGATATTTAAGCATTTTCTACCCACTCTTTCATTATTTATGTACAAATTGAGGTACAAATAGTGGTGGTCCTTGTTCAGGTTCTTGTCGGACCTCACACCTATTGAATAAGTAACTTTTTGATTTATAGATTTATTCATAATTATTAAATTTTGCGCCCCCGAACTATTCTGGGACTTGTATGGGGACGCAAAAATACACATTTTTTGCAATATTTGGCTTCAAAACCGCACAAAAAAAATCGTTACCTGCTGATTTGTAACGATTTTTTGTATTCTAAAACAATACTTTGTGGTCCCTCTTGGGATCGAACCAAGGACCCCCTGATTATGAGTCAGATGCTCTAACCGTCTGAGCTAAGGGACCGATTTTCATCTTTTCTGAAAACGGCGGCGAAAATAACTTTTTTTTAATTTAAAATTTAAAATTTAAAATTTAATATCCGCTATTATGTAGCATTGAATCCTTAAATCTTAAATCTTAAATCTTAATCTAATTAATACCAAGTTTCTTTTTTATATCTGCCGGAATGGCATCCTTGTGCACCACCACATTGATAGTTTGCATCGCTACAAACGGTTCCGAAGCGTAGAGGAATCCCTTGTAGGGGTTGCGACTGTCGGTGCCCCAAGAGTTTTTTACGATATAATAGGGAGTCCCGTTTTGATCGGTGGCTTTGCCTACCAGCACCATTCCGTGGTCGTCGGTGGTGGTGTAGTTGTCGAATGCTTTTTGACGAATATCCTGAGTAATCGTTCTCTCTTTTCCGGGTTTGTCAAACTTATACAATTCGTCATCTTTCTCACTTTGAGACAGATTTTCCCAGCGCGCCCTGTCGGAGCCTGCCATACTTTCAACGTCTTTTTCGGGCATCACGGCTATCCCTTTTCTCCAGTTAAACCCTTTTTCGCTCACATCGGCACCCCAAGCCAATGAAAAACCTTTGTCGATGGCAGTGTTAATTATCTTCATCATTTCGTCAAGTGGCACATTATAAGAGGTTTCCATAAGCCAGTTGTCGGGAATTTCTATGGCAAATTGCGTATAAAACGGATGATGGGTAAAAGAGGTTATGCTGATATAATCTTTCATACTTAACCCCAAATAAGCCGCAAATGTTTTTGGCGTATATTCTTTTCCGTTGTAGATAAATTTTTCAGGGTCTTTGCCCAGATATGCGTCAACTATAGCGTCATATCCTTTTTTCCACGCCGTGGATAATTTTTTATTAGGATTTTTAATAATGACATCCACGTATGCTTTTAGTAAAGCGTCTAATTCGCCGTGCACGTGCATCTCTTCGCCATACTCAGTGCCTTTAAATACTTCTGTGGGCATAATTCCGTATTTGTCTATCATGGCAAACACGTCGAAAAACGCGCCGCCGCCGGCAAAACTCCAGTTTCCGTGCATCCGTACATATTTGTCGGCTTTTTCCCGATATGCCTGTTTCACAATCCACATATCCGAGAGGTCTATCTCCCCTTTTCCTTTCCGAATCAATTCACATTCCAAAAATCCAATTCCTGAAAAACTCCAGCAGGTACCGGAACGATTTTGGTTTTTTACGGGGGTGTTTTTTATCTCTTTGGTGTTCTTAAAGATGTACCCTTCCGGTTTCTCTTTTTCGGTTTCCTGTGCAAAACAAGGCGCTAAGAATGTTACAATAAGCGCAAATAAAAAAAGTTTCTTTGGATGTTTCATAATAATTTTGGTTTTTAAATTTCAGCCGCGAAGATAAAAAAAAAGCCACTCGACAAGAGCAGCTTTATGGTTAGTATGAAAAAAAATCAACTATTCTGCCATTATAACAGAAACGTATGATTTGCCTTCTGCTTTCTTTTTGAAAGCCACCGTACCATCCACTAATGCAAACAAGGTGTGGTCTTTACCCATACCTACGTTCATACCCGGATTGTGCACGGTTCCACGTTGGCGCACAATAATATTGCCGGCTTTGGCAACCTGTCCGCCATAAATTTTAACGCCTAATCTTTTACTGTGGGATTCACGACCATTCTGCGAACTACCCACTCCTTTCTTATGTGCCATACAAATTCAATTTTTTCGTTAATAATTCAGTTAAACATTAATGTCATCAATTTTAATGGAGGTAAAAAACTGGCGATGACCATTCATTTTTTGATACCCTTTTCTTTTTTTCTTCTTGAAAACAAGAACTTTGTCACCTTTAAGGTGGTTGAGGACGGTGGCGGTTACTGTTGCACCTTTTACGGTGGGGGCTCCGACTTTTATGGTACCGTCATTATCAACAAGCATCACGCGGTCGAATGTAACTTGCGACCCTTCTTCAGCTTTGAGGCGATGAACAAAGAGTTTTTTCTCTTTTTCAATCTTAAATTGTTGCCCTGCTATTTCTACAATTGCGTACATGATAATAATTTAAGTGGTTATACATTTTTTTTGGGCGGCGAAAGTAATAAAAAAACGATACAAAAATATTTTCTATATACTTTTTCTGAAATCTCTGCGTTTCATACAAACATTTAAATTTTAAATTTTAAATTTTGAATTAAAAATTTCGCTATAGATTAAATATTTATGAGACAACTTGTGATAACCAAGTCCATCACTAATCGTGATGGCGCTTCACTTGACCGGTACCTTGCAGATATTGGCAAAGAAGGATTGATTTCGGCCGAAGAGGAAGTAGAATTGGCACGCCGTATTAAACAAGGCGACCAGGATGCGCTGGCAAAACTTACCAAAACAAACCTCCGATTTGTAGTTTCTGTGGCAAAACAATACCAAAATCAAGGTTTGGGGCTACAGGATTTAATTAACGAAGGTAACTTGGGATTGATAAAAGCCGCGCAACGTTTCGACGAAACACGCGGATTCAAATTTATCTCATTTGCGGTATGGTGGATTCGTCAGGCGATACACCAGGCAATCGCCGACCAGTCGAGAATTGTTCGTCTTCCTCAAAATCAAGTAGGTACAATAAATAAACTGAAAAAAGAGATTGCGAAATTGGAGCAAAAATTGGAACGCGCCCCCACTATCGAAGAGATTGGCCAAGTGATGGACCTCCCCGAGTACAAAGTAGTGGAACTACTGCGAATGAATACCCACTCTCAATCTATGGATGCCGCCATCTCTCCCGATGAGGATACAAAATTTATTGATACTTTTATTAGCTCCTCAAACGAGGCTACCGACCAAGTGTTGATTCAAGAATCAATGAATCAGGATGTTGAAAAAATATTGACTGTACTGCCCGAACAGGAAAGAGAGATTTTGAAAATGTGTTTCGGAATTGGAGAACCCCACGAATATACTTTGGAAGAGATTGGAAATATGTTTGATTTAAGTCGTGAACGGGTACGGCAAATTAAAGAACGCGCCCTCAAAAGATTGCGTGCCGAACAGAAAATACTGAAAAGTAAAGCTATAGCAACTGCATTTTTATCATAAAATAGTGATTCCTTGAAAAAAATCCTGATTGTGGATAAAGTTCACCCATATCTTGTAGAGCAATTTACAAACAGGGGTTTTTTGTGCGAAACAATATTGCATTTATCTTATAATGAATTTGTTGAAATAAAGGATGAGTTTGAGGGTTTGGTCATTCGTAATAAATTTAATCTTGATAAAAACGCCATTCTCTCTAAAAAAAATCTAAAATTTATTATCCGTATCGGTTCAGGAGTAGAGCATATTGATTTGCCGTTTGCTTTAGCAAACGGCAAAAAAATTATCAGCACTCCCGAGGGTAACGCGCCCGCGGTGGCAGAACATTGTCTGGGTATGCTTCTGTGCGCGCTCAAGAAAATGGCTACTGCCAACGATGAAGTGAGAGCAGGAAAATGGCTTCGCGAGAAAAACAAAGGAACGGAAATCTCTTCGCAAACCGTGGGTATCATAGGATTTGGAAACACCGGAAAAGCATTTGCCAAATTGTTGCAACCCTTCGGCTGTAAAATTTTGGTGTATGATAAATTTAAAAGCACTTTTTCAGAAAGTTTTGTTGAAGAAGTTTCGTTGGATGAATTGTTGCAACGTTCAACTGTTGTTTCGTTACATACTAACTATTTACCTGAAAATTATCACTTTATAAATATCAACTTGTTGCAAAAAACTAAAAATACTCCTATTTTTATCAATAGTTCCCGAGGAAATACGGTAAATACGACGGATTTGGTTTTTGCGTTAGATGAAGATTATATCTCTTTCGCCTGTTTGGATGTGTTGGAATATGAAAACGTTAACCTTCAAATTCCGCCAAAATCGGAATGGAACGATACGTTACTGAGGTTAACAACCAACAAAAAAATATTGCTAACGCCCCACACAGCCGGACAGACCTCCGAATCTGACTTACGCCACGCCGAAATCGCTATAAAAAAAACATTTGCTACTAAGGGAGCTTTTGAAAATAAGGGTTCAATGTATTAAATTTTAAATTTTAAATTTTAAATCTTAAATCTCAAATCTCAAATCTCAAATCATGATAACCCCCTTTATTATTCGCGCCCTCCTGGAAGAAAAATCCGTAATTATTTCCGGATTTGGAACTTTTTTTGTTCAGAGTAACCCTTCCCGAATACAAGACGACATTGTTTTCCCGCCTCAAGTTATTGTTGCCTTTGAATATTTTAAAGAAGCAGACGGCTTTAACTTTGTGAGTAAACTCTCTCAGTGGAAACAAATCAGGATTGACGAAGCCCAAACCGAAATTACGGAATGGGTTAACCTGCTTGAAAAAGGGTTGGAAAGCAATAAAACTGTTTTTTTCGACGATTTTGGTACGTTTTCCAAAGATTCAAACGGAAAAATTGTTTTTCAAGGGGTAGCACATTCACAATTTAATATTGAAAACGAGGGGTTTGAGCCTGTTTATCTTCCTGTAAAAAAGAATAATGAAAATGTTTCAACCGACAAGCCAAAAAAAGACAAACGTGATGTTTTAGTTAAAAAAAGGAGGAAACGTGAATGGGTTTGGTTTTCAATTACTATCGCAGCCACGGTAATAATATTGCTGGGATTGTTTTATAAAGAGAGTTTGTTTAATTTATTTCTAAAAAGCGCTGTTAAAGAGATAATTCTTGACTCTCCATACATGTCTTTGGAAACAGAAATTGATTCGAATGATTTAGATACTGTCAGTGAAGAGGTTATTGAAGATATTGTTGACGAGCCTGAAGAGAGTGTGGCGTCAAAACCTGTTCTGCTTGAAGCAACGAATGATAAATATGTACCCTATCGGGAGGGATATTATTACGTAATTGCGGGGAGTTTTGCGAAAGAGGAGGACGCTTTACGCCATATTCAGCAGAAGAAATTGGATAAATATAACGCCAAAATAGTGGTTCAACCCACAAATTCACGCCATCGAGTATGTATTGGAGTATTTGATAATGAGAAAGATGCGGTTAATTATGCGGCTCTTATTGATAAAAATTATTGGGTATTGAAATAGGTATTGAAAAAAAATTATTTTTGCACCCCCAAAAAAGAAAGTAAAAAACCTTAAAAAAAGATTTGAGATGTCAAGAGTTTGCCAAATTACCGGAAAAAAAGCGATTGTAGGAAACCATGTTTCACACTCCAATATTAAATCAAAAAGAAGATTTAATCCCAACCTGCACGATAAAAAATTCTTTGTTCCCGAGTTAGGCGGCTGGGTAATGCTGAAAGTTTCGGCGAAAGGAATTCGTAATATTACCAAAAAAGGTGCATGGAATGCTATTGTTGATGCTAATAAAAAAGGTATTCTTAAATGAAACTTTTTTATTTTCCATAATTTTTAGTTTTAAATGGAAAGGAGGCTGCTGAAAAGCGGTCTCTTTTTTTTTGAAAAAAATAAAATTATTATTTTATTTCAAAAAAAATTCTATTTTCGCCGCCCTAAAATAAAAACCTGATATTATGAAAAAAGATATCCATCCAAAAGAGTATAGAACTGTGGTTTTCAAAGATATGTCGAATGAATATGCTTTTTTAAGCAAATCAACAGTTAAAACAAAAGACACCATTGTTTGGGAAGACGGCAAAGAATATCCGCTGATAAAACTTGAAATCTCCAACACTTCGCATCCATTCTTTACCGGAAAGATGAAATTGGTGGATACCGCAGGTCGCGTAGATAAATTCCGCAGTAAATATGCAAAACTTTTAGACAAGAAAAACTAAAAGTGAATAAATATCGTTTAAATTGAGGCTTTTTTCAACAAAAGGTCTCAATTTTTATTTTAGGACTATGAATATTATTTTGTTCGACAATCAAACCAGAGCGCATTTGCTGCCGTTTACCTTTACACGCCCTGTAGCAGAAATCAGAATCGGGATTACCACTATCCGCGAAAAATGGGAGCGCGCCTTTAAAACCGAATGTTCCTTTTTTACTCAGGATTATTTAGCGGAACTGTTTCCATGCGAAATTACAAACGATAATCTGTTCATTGCCGGAAACTTACTTCCTGATGCATTGTTGGTTAATGCAATAAAATACCTCAGTATAGGCGAGGTTTTGAAAGATAATAAACAAAATGTGCTGGCTTTGCGCGCCGGAAGTTTTGAAGAATTTTCTGCTTTAGAAAGTTTTAAAACCATTATTTACACCAATGATATTAAGTGCATTAACTCGAAACACGATATTTTTTCTTTAAACAGCGAAATATTATATAACGATTTTCTAACGCTTACCCAACGCAGAAAAAGCGAAATTTTGCCTGCTTCCAACAAATTAATTGGTAATCCCAAAAATCTTTTCATTGAAAAAGGCGCAAGTATTGAGGGGGCGATTATTAATTGTGAAACGGGTCCGGTATATATCGGCAACAATGCTCAAATTATGGAAGGCAGTTGTATTCGCGGTACTTTTGCGTTATTAAACGATTCTGTGCTAAAAATGGGAGCAAAAATCTACGGGGCAACCACCATTGGGCCATATTGCAAAGTGGGGGGCGAACTCAACAACGTGGTGATGTTTGGCTACTCAAACAAAGCGCACGACGGCTTTCTCGGGAATGCGGTAATAGGGGAGTGGTGCAACATTGGTGCAGGTACCGATGCGTCGAATTTGAAAAACAACTATGGGGAAGTGGCACAATGGAACTATACCACAAAATCTTACGAAAATACGGGGCTACAGTTTTGCGGGTTAATGATGGGCGACCATTCCAAGTGCAGCATCGGGACGATGTTTAACACCGGCACGGTAGTAGGTGTAGGGTGCAATCTGTTCGGTTCAGATTTTCACAGAACTTATATTCCTTCATTTTCAATGGGAAACCGCAGCAAAGGCTATAGTCAAAATTCGATAGAAAACGTTTTAGAATCCGAAAAGGCGATGTTTCAGCGCAGGGGGATTGCCATGAGTGAAGCATATAAAAATATGCTTGTGCATCTCTACATATAAATATTTTCCTTATATTTGTCGCCCTATTATTGCGATATCTAATAATCAATAAATTATAATCTTATGAAAAAAATCTTCAATTTTTTTAGAATCTTAGCCTGTTTTGTTGTAGTAACTTTGGGCTTTCCGCACTTTTTGTCCGCTCAATACACAGGAACAGGAGCTTTTTCAAAAATTACTTCGTTAGCAGAACTAACAGATGGATATTATGTTGTTGCATACGGAACAACGATGGGAATGAGTAACGTTCTCGGAGGAACAGGTACAAGTACTTACTTAATTAACACTGCAATTACACCCGTTGCAGATGTAATAACTAATCCTTCCGCAACTATTGTTTGGAAAATAGGAACCAATGGCTCAAATAAAACTATCTTTAATGAAGCAGTATCCAAGTACGTTTCTTATGATAATAGTGGTAATTTTGTCCAACTCACATCTCCATTGCCCTTAACCAACCAAGAAATGTGGGACTTTGCTTATGTTTCCAATCTATTCCAAATAAAGAATGTTGCTTTTCCTGCACGTTTTCTACAATATAACTCTGGTTCTCCCCGATTTGCTTGTTATACAGGTACTCAGCAACATATTACGCTTTACAAAATGGCCACTTCAACTGCAGTTTCTGCGCCTACATTTTCTCCTGTTGCAGGAATTTACAAAGTACCACAAAATATCACGCTTTCAAGTACAACGGTGGGCGCAGATATTTACTATACAACCGACGGAACAACACCCACTACGGCTTCTACCAAATACACCGCCCCAATTTCGTTGACTACTGCCGGAGATTATACTATTAAAGCGTTTGCAGTAAAAAGTGGAATGGATGACAGCGGAATAAATACGGCGACTTATATTCTCCGTGATTGCGATAAATTTGAAAATTTTGAAGCCCCTGCTTGGGCTGGTACAAGCTATGCACCAAGAAACGTTACTGACATCTCCGGTAATTTATGGAGAGTTTCCGGTGTGGGAACCATGATTGCCGATGACCATTATATAGATACCCGTTCTATCCGTTTAAGAGGAAATTTAACCGATACTTTGAGCCTTCAAAATAGAATTGAGATGCAGCATGACAGAACGGAGGGATTTGGAACGGTTTCTTTCTACTACGGTTCATACGGTACCCACAGCGGAGGCGTTATTAATCTTGAATATTCACTTAATAATGGCACAACATGGAAGAATGCAGGCTCGGTAACTGTACAATCGTGGGCATCATCCGGTTCCATGATGCAAAAAGCAACATTTGACGTTAATATACCGGGACCTGCACGTATTAAAATTACTAAAACGCCAATGAGCGGATCAACATCTGTAAACATTGACGATCTTTGTTTTACTGATTTCAGCGGAATTATAGCTACACCAATCTTTGACCCTCCGGGCGGAAATGTTCTTACCACCCAAACGGTTTCTATTGACTGTGCAATACCAGGAGTTACAATAAGATACACAACTAATGGAACAGAACCTACCACATCATCCCCTGTTTATATTACTCCACTTACAATTTCATCAACTACCACACTGAAAGCAAAAGCGTGGTTAGGTACTTATACCCCATCCGTTACTGCCACTGCAGAATACATTTTTCCTATTCCTGTACCCGATATAGCCGCATTTAAAGCAGCCAATACACCCACCGCAACCACATACAACTACAAAATTACGGGCAATGTTACTTTTGTTTTTAAGAATGGAAGAAATATTTATATCAAAGATGCTTCCGCAGGATTGTTGGTTTACGACAACTCACCCGCAACCATTACTCACGAATATACCAATGGAGATGTTATTTCCGGTGGAATAATTGGTTCTTGCACAATGTATAACGGTTTATTTGAATTTATTCCTAAAGTTGACTTTGCTGTGGGAACGGCCGGTGCTCCGGTTCAACCTACTGTTTTGACGATGGCGAATCTCCTGTCTAATTTCTCTCAGTATGAATCACAATTGGTAAAATTGGATGAAGTTCAGTTTGCTGCCGGTACCTTTGGAACAGGTGCTGCCGGAAATATCAACATTTTCCAAAACACCAGCCAAATGATTTGCAGAAACCATTTTGGGACTTTTACGGGATTTGAGACCGACCCCAACACAAGATACAATGTAACCGGATTTGTTATTCCGTTTAATGCAGACCGACAAATTGCACCAAGAGATGCCGTTAATGATATTAAGAAAACAGAATACACCATCTCTCTTTCCGCTTCCCCCACCTCCGGCGGTAATCCATCAGGTGGTGGCACTTACAACTACGGAGACAATATTACCGTTTTTGCAAATCCCAATACAGGGTATAATTTTGTAAATTGGACTGAAGGCGGTGTGGCAGTGAGTGGAAACGAAAACTATACTTTTAACGTTTCCGGGTCAAGAAGTTTGGTTGCCCATTATGTGCTAAAGACCTATACCATTTCAGTTTCTGCCAATCCGGGTGCAGGCGGGTCTGCTACCGGCGGCGGTACTTTTACTCACGGCGACCCCGTTTCTCTTTCTGCAACTGCTAATACCGGATACCACTTTGTGAACTGGATAGAAAACGGATCACAGGTATCTACTGCTAATCCGTTTAATTTTACGGCAACAGGAAACAGAACTTTAGTAGCAAACTTTGCCCTCAACTCCTATAACATCGCTGTTTCTGCCAACCCAAGCGGTGGCGGAACTGTTGGCGGCGGAGGAAGTTATAACCACTTCTCCACCGCGACTGTAACTGCTACGCCAAACGAAGCCTACAACTTTATTAACTGGACAGAAGGCGGTGTTCAGCAGTCAACAAACCAAAACTACTCCTTTTCGGTTACCGGTCCCCGAACTTTAGTGGCGAACTTTTTAATCAAAACTTTTAATATTACTTCCTCTGCTGGTACCGGCGGAACTATTTCGCCACTAGGAATTACTCCGGCAAACTATGGCTCACAACCTGCCTATATGATTACCCCTAACCCGGGATATCACATCCAATACATTTATATAGACGGATATGCCATTAACTATACCATTGACACGGAATCATCACTACCCTATACCTATACTTTTGCCCCTGTTTATGCACCACATACCATTAATGTTACCTTTGCGCCAAATTGTTATGCATTAAATCCGGGTAATATCCCCGGCGCAGGCGGAACAATCACTATGAGCCCAGCCGGATGCGTGCAACACGGGCAGCCGGTTACTTTTACCATTACTACCGATTGTTACCAAATCTCTCAAATTTTGGTAAATAATACGCCGGTAACCATTCAAACACCCTATTCCGCTACTTACACTATTAGTAATGTTACCGGTAAACTTCCGCTCATTGCGGTAACTACTCAGGTTGACCAATATACAATCACTGCAACCCCCACAAACGACCCCAACGGTGCAATCATCCCTTCGGGAGTGCAAACTGTGAATTGCGGAGCAGACCAATTATTCCAGTTTGAAACAGAATTTGGGTATAGAGTGAAAACTCTTTTCATTGACAATGTTTCCGTAACTGTGCCTATTACAAATAGTTACACATTCAAAAACGTTAAAGCAAATCATACTATTCACATAGAATTTGAAGAGTATCCGCAAGTAATCATCCAATTTGGTCCCAGTGCGGCACAAGGTATGGGCGGCAAAGTATTCCCCACTTATAAACCGGATGCAGTGAACTACATCGCCGTTGATTCAGGAACAGTGGCTTATCCATTCTCTATCGTTCCAGATCCAGGATATATGATTGAGTATGTGTATGTGGATAATGTAATCAACACAAATGCAGCGTTAACAGGAACTTATATTTTCCAGAACCTGCATATCAACCATTCTATTTTTGCTACATTCAAACCAATACTTCTTACTATTACTGCCACAGCAACCGGTAACGGTAATTTAACTCCCAACGGTGCTGTGCAAGTTCAATACGGAGCAAACCAAACTTTTATGGCTGTTCCGCTTGGAGGACATTATCTTTCTGCCATTTATGTGGATGGTGTTTATGATGATGCGGCAACTGCAGCCGGTTTCTATACTTTTAATAATGTAACGGCTAACCACACCATTTCGGCAACTTTTGCCCCCAATCCATACATCATTACTGCCACACACGGTGCTTACGGAACAATTACTCCTGTTGGCGATATCAATGTAGAGCACGGCGCAAGCCAAACTTTCCACTTTACGCCTGTTGAAGGTTATCAGGTAGCGCAGGTGCTTATTGACGGAATAGAAAATCCTGCCGCTGCATTAAACGGTTTCTTTACTTTTGTTAATATTAATCAAGGACATACCATCCACGTAACATTTACTATTAAAATCTTTACGATTACGACAATCTTCTCTCCCGGAGGAAATGTTTATCCTGCAGGAATACAATATGTTGAGTATAATACCCACTCTCCCATCTTTGTGTTTAATCCCGATCCCGGTTATATCGTGAAACAGGCAATTATTGACGGCGTAAATGATCCGCTGGCAGTATTTAATGGAGAACACCGTTTCTTAAATGTTGATGCTAACCATACTATCTATGTTGTTTTTGCAAAAGATAAATACACCATCACTGCATCCGCCACTCCGGGCGGTGTTATTAATCCTGCCGGTGATATCGTGGTTGCTACCGGAACGGACAAAACTTTCTTCTTTGAACCATACGCAGGCCATCAACTGGCTCGTGTTATCATAGATGGTATTAACCACCCCGAAGCAGTTCAAGCCGGTTTCTATACTTTTGTTGATATAATGAATGACCATAGTATTGAAGCACAATTTGAAAAGAAGATGTATAACATTTTCTTACCTGATCCTAACGGAGGTGCTGTGGTAGTTCCTGTAGGTGGCTCAAACACTTCGGTGGAGTATGGCGCACAGTTCAATTTCGTGGTTGCCCCGCTGGAAGGTTATACGCAATCTGTATTCACTGTACGTGCTAACAATATCGTAATTCAAGCGATAGGAGGTATTTATACAATCAACAATATTTCTGTTGACCAATATGTTACTGTTGAGGGACTTGAATTGAACACCTACACCATTACCGCTAAAGCCAATGTAGGCGGAACTATCAAACCTGCCGGTATTTATCAGGTAAAACACGGCGACAGCAAAACTTTTGAGATGGTTCCCAATCAGGGCTACAAAGTTTCTGATGTTGTGGTTAATGGTGTGTCGGAAGGTGCGATTACTTCATATACATTCCATAATGTTAAGGCAAACGGAACCCTTAATGCCTATTTCAAATATTTCGGAGTAGGTTTAGAAGATATCGAAAAAGGTGTTATTCGTGTGTTTAGCCAAAGCAACGTGGTTACCATTGAGAATAATGACCTTGTGCCTATTAAACAAGTTGAAGTAATTGATATGTTAGGAGCTATTTTGTGGCGCGGGCAAGCTAACGGAGATAAAACCGAGATTACCCTAAAAGTTGCAAAAGGTATCTATATGGTTCGTGTAACGACCGAAGAGGGTCGCCAAACCGTAACGAAAGTAAGTATCTACTAAAAGTTAAGGGCTCTCTTTCAAGTGAATGAGAGCCCTTTTTTTGTTTCTTGTTCATAAAAAAACTGCCCTTTTTCAGGGCAGTTTTTTTTATCAATTGCTAAAAAATAGTTTATTAAATTGCTGTCAGTGTATGTTCCACTGTATTTTCATTTCCGCCCCAATTATAAACGTAAACTACTAATTGATATTTTACTCCTCTATACGCTAAAACAATTTCATACACTACTTCTTTATCAGCTACTACCGTATAATTTGTTAATACCCACCAATTGTAAGACAAAGTATTAGGGATAACTTTTAATTCATCTCCGGCGGGAGCTTTTTTGTACTCGGTACCGTTTATTTTGAAAGAATTAACGCCTGGGTTCCCTCCCTGTTGATTCGACTGGCTGTGGTTCCAGTTAAAATTGGTCAAAGCAATTACTTCGAAATCGCAGGTACAACATACTAAGCACTCACCGCAAACTTCACACTTTTCACAAGGATCACATAGAATACATCTTCCGCAGCATTCGCAGGGGATATGCTCAATAAAAGTAGATTCATCAAGGAACACCATATTGATGTTTTTGTTGTTTTGTGCTCTTGGAACAAAGAACACATAGCAGTTGTCGGCAGTTTTCATTTCTGTACGTTGCCATCTTGTTAACTCAATTTTAAAATCCCAAAATGTGTTTGATTCTTTAGATGTGAGAACAAAACTACAGTATTGGTCAAACATTTCTGCAGATACCTTCAGATATCCGTTATCAGAATGTTTAGAATCCCAAATAAAGAAGATACCCGGGAATTTTGCATTGTGAGAGTTAGAGGAAATCTTCTCTCCTGAAGCATTTGCCTTCAAGTTGTTTTGAACTGCGCCAATGTTTACTGCTAAGGCTCTGTCAACTGCTCCGTTCCATACAACAGCAGATTGTCCACCTGCCTTTTGTACAGGAGCTTCACTCTCTTCTTTTTTACAAGCATTAAATACTAATGCTAACATTAATCCTCCGCAAAGGATTTTTCCAATTAAACTGATTCTTTTCATAAATAGATTGTTTTTTTTATGCCTCCACTTTTGGGCTATCGGCTTCTCCCTTTTTTAAGTTTAATGTTTAACGGTGCAAAAAAATAATAAATTTTTGATTTTTTTCTAAGTAATTTTACTCAATTTTCACTGTACAAAATTTACGCAAAAAGTGGATAAAAACTACTCATCTATTCAAATAAAAGAGAGTTAATGCAATTTTCCGAAATGTTAACAAATGTTAAAAATGTAATTTGATTTTTTTCTCATATTTCAAACCAGAAGCAACTACCCTTATTAATTTTGCTTTTAACATGTAGCCGGATATGATGTTTATCCAGCAAATCTTTGCAAACAATTAATCCGAGTCCCATACCTTGTTCTCCTGCGGTTCCACGTTTGGAAATTTGGTGGTTAAAATCAAACAGTTTTTGTATTTGTTCCTCGCTCATTCCAATTCCGGTGTCGGAAATGGCTACCACATGTTTTCCGTTATCTTTTTTTACGATAGAAAAAGTTACTCTTCCAAGGGGCTGTGTAAACTTAATAGAGTTGGATAACAGATTTCTTAGAACTGTGGACATCATGTTAGCATCACCATTAACTAGGGCCGTTTTAGGCATTCTTATGTTAAGTGTGATACCTTTTTGTTTAGCAATATTTTGTAAAAGAGGCAAATCTGCTTTTTTGAGTTCGGAAACGAGGTCAAAAGAAATGGGCTGAAATGGCATTCTTCCGGCTTGCACTTGCGCCCAATTCAGTAGGTTGTAAAGAAGGTCAACCTGCCCTTCTGCCGATTTCAACAAACTGGTATAATACTTTTTCAAAGTTTCATTATCCCAATGCCCCATATTATCTAATAACATTTGCAGGGCGTTTCGTTGGGCAAGTGCGGGATTCTTCAAGTCGTGCGAGATAATACTGAAGAAGTTGTCTTTGGCAATATTTAATTCTTCAAGTGCTTTGTTTCTACGAATACGAAGGGAAAGCATATACCACAATAAACCAAGTACAAGAACACAAAGCACAATACCTCCGACAAAAAGTTTTTTTTGCATATTTTGTGTATTGATGATGTGTTGTTGTCTTTCAATTTCAAGTTTTTTCTTTTCTGTTCCATATTTGGCTTCCATCTCTTCTGCTGCCCGTAAGGAGGCAGCAGCTGCTAAAACACTCTTCGTGAGGTCAAGTTCTTTTAAATATTGAATATTCTCTCTATATTTCCTTTGTGCAACAGAGAGTTCCGAAAGTAGCGTATAACAAAATTCTTTTCCACTTGCAATGTCCAATTCAATAGCTAACTGCAACGCTTCTTTAATATATTTTTCAGCCACTTCAAAATTCCCTCTTAGCTCTTCTACTTTTGCTAAAATGGATAATCCACCTGCATAAGCAGCCATATTATCTATCTCTTTATTAATTTGCAACGCTTTTTTGGCACTCTTTTCAGCTTTATCCAAATCAAAAATCTTCATTGCATTCACACTTAAACCATAGTATATCAATCCCACCAGATAAAGGTTATTCTCTTGATACGCAAATTCTAATGCTCTTATACAATAATCGTTTGCTTCTGAATATTGATGAGAAACAGTGAGCGCTCTTGCTAGTCCATATAAATAATAGGGGTCATTCGGATTAATCTCAACTGATTTTTTTCCGTAAGCAACAGATTTATCCACCGCTTCAATATTAGAATAGAGCAAACATAATTGATTATAAATGGAGCCGAGTCTTTCAGTATTGTTAACTCCTTCAAAATATACCAATGCATCCATATAGTGGTTTAGGGCTGTTTCAAACCATTGTTTTGTCAAATAAGCATTCCCCAAACTATAATTTAATTTTCCTATCCAAAATTCATTCTTTTCTTTTTTTGCCATCTCCAGCGCACGAGAACTGATAATAAGAGCTGAGTCCACTGCACCTTGCCGAATCAGTACATGAGAATATCCAATCGCATACATATAACATCCCTTATTCCATTCTAACAGATCACAAATGCGTTCCATCATTTGGTAATATTTTTTAGCATTATTAAAATCGTAATCTTCATACAGATCGGCAACTTCATAATAGAGTAGGGCAAGATTTGTGTCTAACGGTGCCGAAGCGATAGCTATTAATAGGCTGTCAATTACATCATTTCCGGAAAGAACATAGATGGAATTGGTAATTCTTTCTTTTTCAATTTGCTTTTTGTCCCGCTCTTTAAAAAAACTACACCCTACTGCAAGAAGAAGTGAAAACAATAAAAGCAAAGTAAAATAAAATGTGCTGAGGCTTTTGCAAACACTCTTCCTAAAACTTCTATATATATAATACATAACATAAATATTTCGACCGCAAAATTAATACAATTTCTGATTTTTCATAATCTTTTGAATTAATGGCAAAAAAAAAGTTTTTTTATTAATAATTTCTGATGCCTTAATTAAAGAAAATGGTGTTTATTTGCACATAATTATTAATTACAAACAAATGAAACTTAAAGCAGGTGATACACACTATGAAAAAGTAATCTTCAAGCAAAGTAATGTGAATACTTTTGCGACCATTACGGGAGATAACAATCCCATTCACATTGATGCAGAGTATGCTGCCAAAACTCCGTTTGGAAAACCTATTGTGCACGGATTTTACGCAGGTTCAGTATTTTCTAAAGTTTTTGGAACAACCTGGCCCGGTGAAGGCACTATTTATCTCTATCAGGATATGACCTTTTTGGCACCTGTTTTTGTGGAAGAGGAATATACGGCTAAATTTGAAGTACTGGAAGTATTTGAAGAAAAAAACAGAGGCTCGGTGCAATGTACACTTGAAACCGCTGAAGGAAAGGTAGCCATAAAAGGAATTGCAAAATTATTACATAAACAAAAATTTTAATATTATTATTATGAAAAGATTAGAAAATAAAGTTGCCATTATTACCGGTGGTGCTGCCGGTATTGGAGCTGCTACTGCCGTAAAATTCGCAGAAGAGGGTGCCACCGTAGTTATTTGGGATCTCAACGAAGAGAAAGGTACTGCACTTGCCGCGCAAATCGGCGCAGAATTTCAAAAGGTGAACAGCGCAAACTATTCCGAAATTGAAAATGCAGCTAAAATGGTGTTTGATAAACACAATCGCATTGATATTCTGGTAAATAACGCAGGAATTACCCGCGACAGTTCGCTGAAAAAAATGACCCCCGAACTTTGGCAACAAGTAATTGATGTTAACCTTACCGGTGTGTTTTATTGCACTAAAATCATCAGCGAATATATGTTGATGAACCAATGGGGAAGGATACTAAACGCCTCATCCGTAGTGGGCTTGTATGGAAATTTCGGACAAACCAACTATGTGGCAACCAAAGCAGGACTTATCGGGATGACCAAAACCCTTGCCCGTGAGTTGGGAAGAAAAGGAATTACCGTTAATTGTGTGGCGCCCGGTTTTATTGCCACAGAAATGGTAGCGGCAATGCCCGAAAATGTGCTCGAAAATATGAAAGCGAAAGTGCCGGTGGGAAGACTTGGCGAGCCCAAAGAGATTGCCGCTTGCTATGCGTTCCTCGCTTCCGACGAAGCTGCCTACATCAACGGAGCAACCATCAGCGTGGATGGCGGAATGACGGTGTAAAACCTACAAATAAAGGTCGTCTCGGTTTATCTTTATGTATCTGTTCACAGAAAAGAAAGATACTACCACTGTGAATAATACGGAAAAGATAAAGATAAGGGCAAGAAGTATTGAGATTTCAATAATATATTGGAAATTAATAAATTCCGGGAGTATTATACTTCCTTCCAGCAGGGTTAAAGCTACTAAAACGGCGGCAACAATCCCTCCCCAAACACCTTGTATTAATCCTTTGACTATAAATGGTTTACGAACAAAGGCACGGGTGGCACCTATCAGCAGCATACTTTTAATACTGAATCGTTTTGAGTAGATATTCAACCGGAGTGAATTGCCGATTAATATCATAGAAATCAGCATAAAAATTGAGCAGACTACTACAATAGATAATTGTACTTTGTAGAAATTCTTCAATACCGTGTTTACAATCGATTCCGGATATTCAATATCCTGAACCATAGGATTTTGTTTTATTTTTTTGGAAATAGATTTCAGAGAATCAGCATTGGCATATTCGGGAGTTACACTTAAAAGAATAGATGCATTGATGGGATTGGTAATAATTTCGGTAAAATCATTTCCGATGGTTTTAATCGCTTCGGCAGTGTTATCCGCTTTTGAACAAAAACGGGATTGATAAATATAGGGTTTTGTTTTCAGTTGCTGCTCAAAAGCCATAATATCCGATTCTTTTACTTCCGAAAAGAAAAGGATTTCCACTTCCACTTTTTGAGAGAGATTTTGGATATATTTCATCGAGAAGAAAGCGAAAAACACCAACGTTCCTATAAAAAACATTGTAAGCGCAATACTTAAAACAGAACCAATAGACGAAAAAAAGATTCGGGTGCGAGTAATTTTATCTAAGGAAGATTGCGAATTGGCCATAGTTAAAAATTGTCAAAACCGATTATTTAAGTTCAAAACTGGTTTCTCCCAGAAACTGGTCATCGGTATAAATCTGCACGAGGTACAGTCCTTTTACGGCTTTATCGCCTTCCACGAGGTTCCACGCAATTACCACAGTTTCAGCACTATTGTCGTAATTTACAGTCTTTTTAGCGGTATATTGCAGTTTTTCCCCTTTAAAGTCAAAGGCGAAAGCATCTCCTGCCCCGGGGGTTAATATTCTTCCTGTGCCCGGAACGGCAATGCGACAGTAAATGGTAACAGGACCTGAAGGGATCAACGAGTTAGCACCCAAAATAAAGGTGGTTTTAAGCTGGTCAACCCTGCTTGCTTTTTCTGTGATAACCTCATCGCCGCCTTTATTTTTAAAATAGATGGCTCTGCTGTTAATATTATACGCTTTGTGAACTGCGGCTGTGCTAATCGTTTGACTTAACTCTTTTTTCTCACTTTTAATGGTTTCCACCTCTTTTTTTGTTTCCTCCAGGTTGTCTTTAATATGCTTGTTTTCTTCTTTTAACGTTTTATTTTCAGTATAAAGCTGGTCAATGTTTTCCACATATTCTTTAGCAATATTCTGCAAACGTTCCAATTGTCGCTTAATCTTTCTATAGTCGGCATTCGTTTCAATAAGTTTTTTAATCTCCGCAGCATTGGCTAAAATGACGCTATCTTTTTCCGAAAGTTGTTCTGCTAATGTTCCATACTCTTGTTTTATGAGTTCGTGCTCAACAAGTAAGGAATCTAATTCGCCTTGAAGGTACTCAACTTTAACGGCTGATTTAATAAACTCCTGATTAAAGGAAGGTTTTCCAAAAAAACCAAAATACAATGTAGTTGCTACAAAAACAAAAAGTAAAACAGATAATAATATTACCCATTTTTTTAACGGATTTTGGGGGGATACTTGTTCTTTCATGATGATAATTGTTAATTTGAATAATAAAAAAACGAAATCGAACCGCAAAGATAAATTTTTATTCATTAATTCGTTTATTGTATAACAAACATTCTCCGAAATTGTAAAAAAAATATAATCAAACATAAATCGTTAAATGTATAAATTAAGGAATATGTTATCACAAATTCTGAAAAAACATTGGGGTTACGACCAATTTCGTCCGTTACAGGAGGAGATTGTGCAATCGGTAATGGATGGAAATGACACGTTGGCACTGTTGCCCACAGGCGGCGGAAAGTCCATCTGCTTTCAAGTGCCTGCTCTGGCAAAAGAGGGGCTTTGTTTGGTAATCTCCCCGCTTATTGCATTGATGAAAGACCAGGTGGAAAATCTGAAAAAAAGAGGAATAAAAGCAGAGGCAATTTATTCGGGAATGAGTAATTATGAGATGGATAGAATTTTGGGAAATGCCATCTATGATGCTGATTTCAAGTTTTTGTATGTTTCGCCGGAACGATTGAAAACAGACACTTTTCGGGTAAATTTACAGCAAATGAAAATCACGTTGATTGCAGTAGATGAGGCGCACTGCATCTCGCAATGGGGATACGATTTCAGACCACCCTATCTGGAAATTGCGGAAATAAGAAAATTCTTTCCAAAAATTCCTGTGTTGGCACTGACTGCCACTGCAACGCCCGAAGTGGTAAACGATATTCAGGAAAAACTGCAGTTTCATAAAAAAAATGTGTTCCAAAAAAGTTTTAAAAGAGAAAATTTGACCTATTTTGTTGCCCAAGAGGAGAATAAAATGGGAAGATTATTGAGATTGATTGAGAAAAACCCCGGAACAGGAATTGTGTATGTGAGAAACAGAAGACGAACCAAAGAGATTGCCGAATATTTACAGCATTTCAAAGTAGCTGCCGATTTTTATCACGCAGGGTTGGATACCGAAACCCGCGACAAAAGACAGTTGGACTGGATGAGCGGAAAAACGCAGGTAATAGTTGCCACAAACGCTTTTGGGATGGGTATCGACAAACCTGATGTGCGCTGGGTAGTGCATCTCGATATCCCCGATACCTTAGAAGCCTATTTTCAGGAAGCAGGCAGAGGCGGACGAGACCTCAAACCCTCCATCGCCGTGATGCTGTATGACAACAACGATGTGAAAGAGTTGAAAACCAACTTTCAACTCGCTTTTCCGCCGGTTGCGGTGATAAAAAATATCTACAAAACCCTGTGCGAACACTACCAAATTCCTATGGGGGAGGGAGAAAATAGAGTGGTACCCTTTGACCCCGACGAATTGTGTAAAAAATTAAAACTTAAGCCGATAGAGTTGATTAACGCGCTCTCTTTCTTAGAAAAAACAGGCGTTCTTATGCTTTCGGAGGAGGTAAAAAAGCAGTCCACCCTGCATTTTACAGCCAACGATGAAACGTTACAAAATTTCTACAGGAATAATATTGAAAAACAGGAGTTTGTGAAACTTTTACTGCGCTCGTATGGCGGACTTTTTTCCAATTATGTAAAAATTAATGAAGAAGAGATTGCCCGCCGCGCAGAGATGGATGTTACCGAAGTGGAAAATTTGTTACTTGAGTTGTCGAAAAAAAATATTCTTCATTACGCGCAACGGAGTGCCAAGCCGCACCTTCTCTTTTTGCAGAACAGAGTTCCCGAAAACTATCTCTATTTTAAATATGAAATTTACAAAAAGCGTAAAGATGTAGCACAGAAAAGATTAGATTCAGTTTTAAATTTTATAGAAAACAATCATCTTTGCAGAAGTGTCTTATTATTGGAGTATTTTGGGGAGAAAAAAAGTGCTCCGTGCGGCGATTGTGATGTGTGCCGTAAAATAGATTCTTTACACATAAAACACAAAGAGCGGGAAGCGATACAAAATGAGATTAAAAAATATAAACATCTAACACACAAAGAGATAATAGAAATTTTATCGGAACAGTTTCCCGAGAAAAAGGTAATTGAGGTGCTGCGAAATTTTGTTTAAATATTATTATATATTTGCACCCTTGTAAAAAAACGCAAATTTTTAACATAATTTATTAATAATCAAACAAATATCAAATGAAAAACAAAGGTTTATTTCTGTTTTTTACTGTCATTATTGCACTGACGTGCCTGTATTGCATCTCTTTTTCTTTTGTAACCTGGAAAATTGGTAAGGATGCCGAAAAATTCGCCAACGACCCCGTAGCCATCGAAGAAGCGTTGGTTAATGTTACCGACCCGATGCTCATCAATCACATCAGGGATTCTGTAATCAATGCACGGACTTTACAATATCTTAGAGAAAAAAACGACGAAAAAGTATTCTTGGGATACACTTACAAACAGGCGAAATACAAAGAGATTAACTTGGGTCTTGACTTGAAGGGGGGGATGAACGTAACCATGGAGGTTTCTTATCCCGATGTGCTGAAAAGTTTAGCGGAAAATACGGAAGACCCGTTGTTTGAAAGTGCTTTCAATAATGCCAACGAAGAATATGAAAAAACTACCGGCGGAGATTATATCGGTATTTTTGTGAATAGTTTTAACACTGAAAAGAATGCAAGAAATATGCCCAACGCGCAGCTTCGTACCTATTTTGGAGAGCGTTACGGCGTAAAAAATGCCTCAGATGCAGATATTATTAAATTCTTAAGAAGTGAGTCTAACGAAGTAATTGACAGAACTTTCCGTATTTTGCGTACCCGTATCGACCGCTTCGGTGTTGCGCAACCTAACTTGCAACGTTTACCCGGTAGCCGTATTTTAGTGGAACTACCCGGTATTAAAGAGCCGGAACGTGTTACCGAACTGTTGAAAAGCACCGCAAAATTAGAGTTTTGGGAAGTATATAATGACCCCGTAAATGGAAGATCAATTGTAGAACGTTTCTACGATGCTGACCAACGCCTTGCACGTGATTTGAAAGCAAAAAGAGAATTGGAAGCCAAAAAAGCTGCTCAAACTGAAACGGTTGAAAAAGATACTACAGCGTTATCGATTTTTGAAGAAAATACAAATGAAGATGAAATTGACGGCGCTATTTTAGCCCACGCTGCGCAAGGCTCAGACGGTGTGGTATTCGGCTTCTTCAAGGAGGCGGATATAAAAGCGGTTGACCAACTCATCCCTGAAATTATTAGACTTATAGGGGATAAAAGTTTGGTGTTGATGTGGGGAAAACCCGAAAGAAGAACAGGAAACCTCTATCCTTTAATTCCCTTAAAAAGAAACAACGACCGGAACGGTCCTAAATTAAGTTCTGAAACTATTGGTGGAGCACGCGTTGTGAAATCTGCGCGACAGGATGTGAATCAGGATAATCAAACAGTAGTGAACATGCACATGGAAAGTCAGGCTGCAGAAGAATGGCGTAAAATTACCAAAGCCGCTATGGATAATAAAGCCAAAAGAACGTACATCGCAGTGGTTTTGGATAACTTAGTTTACTCCTATCCGGTTATTCAGGCTGAAATTCCTAACGGAGAATCGGTAATTTCCGGACAATTTACTATTGATGAGGCAAAGGACTTGGCAACCGTGCTCAATTCCGGTAATTTGGAAGCCCGCGTAAATATCGTTCAATCGGAAGTGGTTGGACCTACACTGGGTAAAGAATCTATCAATTCCGGCTTACTGTCGTTTGCCATGGCATTCCTGTTGGTACTCCTTTATATGACTTTATATTACAGTAAAGCCGGTGTGGTTGCCTGTATTGCTTTGTGTACCAACATTTTCTTCATAATGGGTGTACTCGCTTCTTTAGGTGCTGTGTTAACATTGCCCGGTATTGCGGGTATTGTACTTACGCTGGCGATGGCAGTGGATGCCAACGTGCTGATTTTTGAACGTGTGCGAGAGGAAGTTCGGGCAGGAAAAGGTGCCCGACTTGCCATAGATGAAGGCTTCAAAAACGCATACCCCGCAATCATTGACGCTAACGTTACTTCTCTTATTACCGCTATAGTACTCTATGTATTCGGTTCTGGTCCAATTCAGGGTTTTGCTACTACATTAATAATAGGTATCCTTTCATCATTATTTACCGCTATCTTTATTTCGCGATTAATTTTTGAAAACAGATTAGCAAAAGGAATCTCTTATCAGTTTGGCAACAAATATACTTTGCATCTTTTTGAAAGCACTAAATTCGACTTCATTAAAAATAGAAAATACTTCTATTGGGGTTCCTCAATTGCTTGTGTTATAATGTTGATATCTTTTGCTACCCTGAGATTAAATCCCGGAATTGACTTCACGGGTGGTAGAAACTATGTAGTGCGATTCGACCAGGAGATAAGAACCAACGAAATTCGCTCTGCGGTGGCGGATGCATTCGGAGGAAGTCCGGAAGTAAAAACATTTGGTGGAAACAATCAGGTAAGAATCACTACCAACTACAAAATTGAAAGCAACGACCCGAATGTGGATAAAGAGGTGGAAATTATGCTATATAACGCATTAAAAGGTTTTTTTGCAAAAGATGATTTGACCGAAGCTGCTTTTACACAACATCTTGATACGAGAGGAATACAAAGTATGCAAAAAGTACAGCCTACCATCGCGCAGGAATTGTTGTGGCAAGCCATTTGGGCAGTATTAATCTCATTAGTATTAATTTTCCTTTATATCGCAATCCGCTTCAAAAACTGGCAATTTGGTCTGGGCGGATTAGTAGGTCTTGCCCACGATACCTTACTTACTGTAGGTCTATTCTCGCTTTTCTATAAAGTGATGCCCTTCTCAATGGAGATTGACCAGGCCTTTATTGCGGCAATCCTCACAGTAATAGGATATTCTATTAACAACGTGGTAATTATCTACGACCGTATTCGCGAAAACCTTCGCTTATATTCCAAACGTGACTTCTATACCAATATCAACGGTGCGGTAAACAGTACATTAGGGCGTACCGTGAATACATCAGCTTCGACAATTGTGGTGTTATTAGCCATCTTCTTTTTTGGAGGTGAAGTAATTCGCGGATTTATCTTTGCGATGTTTGCCGGTATTATTATCGGTTCATACTCAGGTATTTTCATCTCTCCACCTTTGGTATTCGACTTGCTAAGAAAAGCCAAAAAAGTGAACAGACAAAAAGTAGAGTTGTTGAAATAGACTTATCTGAAGTAGTACTTCAACCCCGCTCCGCCGTAAAAATTAATCTTATTCGGTCCGGAAATGTAAGAATCTGGAAGTTGGTTTATAAACACCATTGTGTAGTATTGGGTGCCGGTCACATTGTTCGCCCCTACATACAAGTTCATTTCAAAACCTTTAATTCTTTTGAAATAACCAATTTTCAAATTTAATAATCCAAAGGGTTTGGTTTTGTTTAAACCATCTGAAGTTATGGACATTGCCGTGCGGTAACCGTAGTTAATATTGGCATATAACCCTATTTTTGTATCAAAATCAATCCCGAAATTAAACACCCATGGCGCAACTCCTGCCACTTGGTTTCCTTTATAATTTGCAATAACCACACTGTCTCTGTTTTGACTATTTTTTACAATAGTTTGAAACACATAATCTCCGTATTTATAGTAGGAATAGGTAAAGTTGACAAATGGACGAAGCAGTTTCACAAATTTATCCTGTGAGTCAATGATTTTATAATTAATTTCAAATTCAACGCCAAGATTATGAGTGGTTCCTGCATTATAAATATATGAGTAAAGTGTATAGGCTTTGTTTGTATCGGGTACTGCAATCAAAGAAAACCTGTTGCTAAATTGCGAATAAAAAACAGAAACCGAATAAAACAGTCTGTTTTTTAATACATTGCCTTTTGTTCCAAGCTCTATTTGTTGTCCTCGTTCAGGTTTTAAGCCGGTATTTAATTCTCCAATGGCTCCAATAATGATGTTTGAACTTACAGGAGCACGATATGCTGTTGAATAACAGGCATAAACAGCAGCAATATTCCTTATCATTTTATGAACGGAAACACTTGGGGAGGTCAAAAAGTTATAATTTGCAGTATAGATTTTAGGCACTTCATTGTTGGGATGATTGTTGGATGCTGCCCAAAGTCTGTTAGTTAGTTGCAGCGACATATTACTAATACCAACTCCCGCATTAATTCTAAACCCCTTCGGCAACTTTAAATTCCATTGTGTAAAATATGAGTAGGTTAAGTTATTCAATACATTGTTACTTCTTACAGTCGTGATAATATTATATCCGTTCAAATTTGTACTGTCAGCCGCCATATTATAGCCGACGGAAGTGCCGTTCATTTTTTGCAGTTCAACCCCTGCAATACCGTCTAAAATAATATCTTTTGATTGAGATAACACAAAATGCAAGTTAAACAAGCTTCTGAACCCGAAATTCAGGGCATTTTTATCGGTCCAGCCCCCACCGGCAGAACTTTGGTCTAACACTTGCCCCTGCCCGAAAATAGAAGTGGAGTTTGAGAAATGTTTATCAAAAATGAAACTATGTTCTATACCTGCTCTAAACACTTTTAGGGCGGAATGGGCATCATTTTTAATATAGGCGGGGTTTCCCGAGTAGTCTTTTGTTTCGTACTGTGCAATAGTAAGTTCGCCGTTTCTATCATCCCTGCCTTGAATGTAAGAAATATAGGTATTTACGGTTTGTCGCTTGCTTAAAGTAAAACTACCTATAACACTGCAAAAATCTTTATTAGACTTTGTATGAGGCATAAAGCCGGCAAACTGTTGGTGTCCGTAATTTGCCAATACTGAAGATTTTTGACCACCCACAGCCACCTTTGTGTTAGTTCTGAACAATCCGTAACTGCCACCCATAAACTCCTGACCTATAAAGATTTCACTATTCTTAGGTTGAATGGTTTGCAAATTTACCACACCGGCAATCGCCAAACCGTAGAGCGTACCCGCTGGTCCCTTTATCACTTCTACTTTATCAATCAAACCAAAATCAATATCATCCATTGCCGTAAATCCTTCGGCATCGGTTATGGGGATGCCGTTTAGATACAATTTCATCCCTTGAGAATCGTGATTATTGCTGATGCCTCTTGACCCCATCCCGTTTCCATAGCCTCGAATGTTGAATTGTTGCCCGCCGGAAAACGTGCGGCGCTCCATATATACGCCGGGAATGTTAGTATTAATGGCATCATCTAAATGGATGCCCATTCCTCTTTTTAATTCTAATGGTAATAACCTCGCAAAAGGAATAGATTGCTCTAATAATTCAAGATTTGTGCTTGGTGAAGATGATACCTCAACACGTTCTAAAGAAATGGTTTTAGTAGAATCTTTTTGGGCAATGGTTGTGCCGCAGCATAAAGTAAATAAAAAGAGCAAAATAATTGTGTGGTTTTTCATACTTATTTCAAATGATGAATTACGCTGCAAAGAAAATTAAAAAATCGTTCAAACACAGAATTTACTTTGCTAAAAACTAAGTTAATATTTTATGTTAATTTGCGGTCGATTTTTAAACTTGATAACCAATGACTAATTTTCTTACACAACTGTTTGGCTCTAAAGCTGAAAGAGACTTAAAAGAGTTGAAACCCTTTCTCGAAAAAGCATTAGGAGTTGAACATTATATTACCCCGCTTTCCAACGATGAACTGCGCGCGAAAACAACAGAGTTTCGCGCCAAAATTGCTGAACAGGTACATTCCGAAGAGGAACGAATTGCAGAAATTAAACAATATTTAGATGTTAACTATGATTTGGATATTGAAGAAAAACAACAGTTATACAAAGAGATAGATGCGTTAGAGAAAAAAAGTTACGATAAAACACAAGAGGTATTAAACGAAATACTTCCTGAAGCTTTTTCCGTGATGAAAGAGACTGCCCGCAGATTTAAAGAGAATGATTTTGTGGAGGTTACTGCCTCGGAAATGGACAGAAATATTGCCGCATACAGAGAGTGTGTAGAGATTACAGGCAATATTGCCAAATATGCAAGTACTTGGTCTGCAGGTGGTAATATGATTAAGTGGGATATGTGCCACAATG
>Ga0209737_10000613_pt1 | contig 28410 bp, 22 predicted proteins | sample TergutCu122P3_FD_187284 | JGI IMG/M metagenome (GOLD analysis project Ga0209737, IMG submission 187284) | Cubitermes ugandensis P3 segment gut microbial communities from Kakamega Forest, Kenya - Cu122 P3 (SPAdes) (version 2) | ecosystem: Host-associated > Arthropoda: Insects > Digestive system... | reverse complement strand
TGCAAAGAAACACATTGTTCAGGCTTTTTTATAGTCTGAAGCTATTGGCAAGATGGCAGAGGCCGTTGTTTTTGATGCAAATCAAAAACAATCCCGGATTTCCTATTTACCCCTCCCCCGAAGTCTCAAGCAGCCGATATTTTTTACAGCTTTCGGAAGCGATCGACGGCGACTTGGTGGTAGTGCTCGTCTGGATTGTTCACACCGCGCCGAAGGCGCGGGTATCCATGTTTGTCCAAAATCGGGCACCGAGTATTGCGCAAGGCGCTTTACATGCCTGCGATGGTGACGTTGTACAAGACACATTGGGGACAACAGTTTCACCAACGTCTGACCAGTGCCGGAAAAGCGCCAATGCTTACATGGGAGCCATGATGCGTAAGCTCATTCATGTGGCTTTCGGCGTACTCAAATCAGGGCTGCCCTTCAACGCAGCCTTGCATGGTGTTTGACCCTGGTAATAGTATCTACAGTCATTTCGTAGTAGGCTTGGTTTTTCTAAGTCCTATCAGGTGAAACCATGAAGATCAAAACTCGTCCTGCTGCGTTCGCCGGGGATGGGCAACGTTCAATGGTGGGGACTGTCACTGGCAAAGAAAGGTTTATATGAACTGCCGATAATGGGAGGAAAGAACCGTGCGTGCGACAAGAGAGGGAATTTCAACAACCGACGTATTAGTATTCTCCGGAATAGGATTTGTTATTATTTTTACCGGGTTCGGTATAGCAGTTTCGCCGATCTATTTTGCGATTTTTTCACTCATCCCAATATTTGTTATTTTAGCTTGCTGGCAATTCCGCATCGCAGTACTTGTGATGTTGTTGTTTGCTTCTGGCCTTATACCTAGAGCCTTTACGCCAACAATACCCTTCTTTGGCGGGGCAATGCGCACAGAAGACTTATTTCTTATAATGCTTGGTATTATAAGCATGTTTCGTTTGATAATGCAATCTGACAGCATTAAAAACAACAGCCTATGGTTTCCGTTATATTTTTTTACTATTTTAGTTATTTTCTCTTTGTTTATTGCATTCGGGTATAAAAACAAACCCAGACTGATTTTCACAGAGTTTAGAACGATCATGTATTGGTTTTATGCTTTTTTGCTTGTTGTGAGCATCAAGCGTGAGGAGCATTTACGAACCGCAACGAACTTTATAATCGTGCTATCTGTGTTTGTTTCAGTCGCAGTAATTATTCAATCTTTTGCCGACATTCAAATACTGAATAACAGCAGGCTTGAAAAACTTCTCACAGTTACAGACGTAAATTACGACATAAACCGTAGCACATTTGGCGGCACGCAGGGATTTGCCGTTTTCTCACTTGTGCTTGTGCTGGCGCGTGTTTCAAGGCGTGATATGCCTCCCATTCTTGCCGTTCCTACGCTCATCATCATCGCATTTGCTCTGCTTGTCACATTCGGGCGCGGCGTATGGGCAATGTCATTTATGGTTGTATTCATCGCCTCCGTGTGGCTTGGTTGGAAATCTTTCTTCAGAATATGGGGCGCAGTGTTTCTCGTTGTTGCCATAATCGGCTCAACATCATTTGTCGTGAAACCTGATCTGTTCGACGCTGCGGTATCCCGTGCAACAAGTGTGGGCCATGAGTTGGAAAAGGGCGGCAGCTGGGGTTGGAGGAGGATGGAAATTGACTACGGGACAGCGTTGATAAAGAAATATCCGATTCGAGGTATTGGGCTTGGCGGTGAATTCATGCCCTCTATGAATAAAAACATGCACGAAGATCATACGGCGATTTGCCATAATTCCTACATGTACCTTGCGCTTAAATTTGGACTTTTAGGGCTACTTTTTCCAGTATGGCTTTGTGTCACAATGCTACTAAAGGCAAAAAATATCGGTGACCCTCTTGCCATTGCCGTCGGTTCTGCATTCCTGAATCCGATTGTGATTGGTTACACGCAAATGGAATGGGCAAACATGTATGGCGTGTTGTTCATGGCAACAATGGTTGGTTTACTTGTCGCACACGATCATTTAACAACCGTAAAGAAACTTTCTGCTACCGGTTCTCATCCCTCAAAAGCGTGAGAAAAATTAGGAAACTATCCGCTTTACTTCTAAAATGACTTGACGTAAATGCGCCTATAGAACCAGCCCGATCAACGAAAACACTGGGCATCACACGGCATCACCCGCGCCGCGCGTCCAGCACGCCCTTCACTTCCCGGATTTGCGTAATCGCCCGCTGCAACTGAGAGATGCTGCCGACTTCCAGGGTGAAGCGCATGTTTGCGATGTTTTTCTTGGTCTGGGTGTTGACCGCCGTCAGGTTGAGTTTTTCGCGCAGCAGCAGCTCCGAGATGTCGCGCAGCAATCCCCGGCGATCCATCGCCTGAACGAAAATATCGACGGGAAAGGAGGATTTCTCTTTGTCGTAAGCCCGCTCACCCCATTCGGCAACCGTGACCCGCTCGGGGTGCTGCTCGGCGAGATTGCGGAAGTCGCGGCAATCGACACGGTGAATCGACACTCCCCGCCCACGTGTGACAAACCCCTTGATGGCATCCGGCGGAGCCGGTTTGCAACACTTTGAGAGCGAGGTCAGCAGGTCGCCCATGCCGACGATCAATACCTTGCCAGAGGTGCTGCCCGCACGCGAACGGCTGACGACGATTTCCGGCTTGCCCTCGACCTCTGCCGCACCGGGGGCCGTATCCATTTCACGCATCGCCGATTGCAGGGCGCGCGGGCCGAGTTCGCTCCGGGCCGCCGCGAGATAGAGCGAATCGGTATCCTTGAAACCGAGTCGGCCCGCCAGGGTCTCGATGTTGATGTGTGTATGGCCGTCGCGCTGCATTTCGCGCATCACGGCACTGCGCCCGCGCGCAAGTATTTCCGCTTCGTCCAGCGCCGCAAAATATTGCCGTATCTTGCGCTTGACACTGATGCTCGCCACGTAGGTCTGGCGCGCATCCAGCCAGTCACGCGACGGCCCGCCTTCCCTGGCGGCGACGATTTCCACCGTCTGCCCGTTCTCCAGCCGGGTATTGAGCGGCACGAGATGCCCGTTGACCTTGGCCCCCCGGCAACGGTGGCCGAGGTCGGTATGCAGCCGATAAGCAAAGTCGATCGGAGTGGCCCCGCGCGGCAAATCCATCACCTTGCCCTGCGGCGTGAGCACGTAAATGGTGTCGCCCAGGGACGCGAGCTTGAACTCCTCGACCCACTGCTGTGATCCCGCCACTTCGTCGCGCCACGACAACAGGTTGCGCAACAGCGCGATCTTGTCGTCGTACTCGCTCCCCCCGATGCCCATGCCTTCCTTGTAGCGCCAGTGCGCTGCCACCCCCAGTTCGGCATGGCGGTGCATGGCGTGCGTGCGCACCTGCACTTCCAGCGCCCTGCCGTCGCCGGCCAGCACGGCGGTATGCAGGGATTGGTAATTGTTCCCTTTGGGCCGGGAGATATAGTCGTCGTACTCGTTCTGGATCGGCTGCCAGATTTGATGCACGATGCCGAGCGCCGCATAGCAGTCCCGCACTTCATCGACCAGCACCCTGAGCGCGCGAATGTCGTAGACCTCCGAGAAGTCGATTTTCTTGGAGCGCATCTTGTTGTAGATGCTGTAGATATGTTTGGGGCGGCCATGGATTTCCGCTTCGATGCCGGCCGCCGCCAGCTCACTGCGCAGTCGTTCGATGGCGTTCTGGATGAATTCCTCGCGCCCGGAGCGGCGTTCGTCGAGCATCTTGGCGATGCGCCGGTAGGTTTCCGGTTCGAGAAAACGGAAGGACAAATCTTCCAGTTCCCATTTGAGTTGCCAAACGCCCAGGCGATTGGCGAGCGGCGCGTAAATATCCATTGCCTCGCGCGCTTCGTTTTGCCGGTCCGGCGAATCGCTGGGCGACCCAGCGTAATGACGCAAGGTCTGCGTGCGCAATGCCAAGAGCAGCAGCACGACACGAATGTCTTCGACCATCGCCAGCAACATCTTGCGCAAGGTTTCGGTCTGGGCATGAACCTCCGGCGCGGAAGCTGCAGAAGTCGTTCGGGTGAGTATTCGCAGGTTATTGAGCTTGCGCAGCCCCGCCACCAGCTTGACGACATGCGCCCCGAAATCGGCTTCGATCCGGTCGCGCGCACCCTCTACGAATTCTTCGATGGAAAACAACAGCGCAGCAATGCGGGCATCCACGTCCAGCCGCAGGGAAGAGGCGATCAGCGCGCAGCCGAGCGCGTGCGTCCATACCTCTTCTCCGGTTCCGAGCACATGATCCGCATAAGCCTCTCTGGCAAGCGTGAGCGCGCGCTCGATGGCAACCCGCTCCTCACGGGTCATTCCTTCGGCAAGCAGATCGATGGGGGGAGCGACCGCATCACGGTCAACGGCGTGTTTGACGGAAACCATGTGCGTGATTATCCCATAAGGTTTCGTATCATCTCTCTTTCTTCTCCGCCCCGATGCAGGTAAAAGGTACACATGCTCGACAAACTGAAACGCTGGCTGGCCCTGCCCGACCGCACGCCCGTATCTGCCGAACTGTGGGCGCGGATTGAAGCGCGCCTGCCTTTTCTCGGCTGGCTACCCGATGAGGCGCTTGCCCGGCTACGCGCCCTGAGCGAAGACTTTCTGGCGGAAAAAGAGTTTTACGGCGCGCACGGCCTGCAACTCGACGATGAGATCATGCTCACGATCGCCGTGCAGGCTTGCCTGCCCATCCTCAACCACCGGGGGCTGAACACCTACCGCGACTGGGTAGGCATCATCGTGTACCCGGGGGATTTCGTCGTCCCGCAACAGACAATGGATGATGCCGGCGTGGTACACGAATACGAGGAAGTTCTCCTCGGCGAAGCCCGCGCGGACGGGCCGGTGGTGCTGTCCTGGTTCGACGAGGGTCACACGCCCGGCGTCAACGTCGTCATCCACGAGTTCGCCCACAAGCTCGACATGGCGGGCGGCGACGCCAACGGCTGCCCTGCTCTGCCGCCCGGCATGTCCCGGAAAGCCTGGGCAGAAATCTTCTCCACCGCTTATGAGCGCCTGTGCCGGCTGGAAGACGCCGGAATCGAAACCATCCTCGACCCCTACGCCACGACCGACCCTGCCGAATTCTTCGCCGTCGCCTCCGAAGCCTTCTTCGAAACCCCCATGAGCCTGCGCGCCGACTTTCCCGCTGTCTACGCACAACTGGCCGCGTTCTATGGACTGGACCCCGCTACAGACGAAGAAAAACAGCACGGGAGACGCCTTGCCGTTGACAGTGTTTCACTCTGAAATGCATGCTGTTGGATTGACATGAGTGTCTATGCAAGGCAATGATATATGTATGGGGGTCAATTGTTGATGATACCTTCCATTCGTCCTCTCTCGAGAATGTCAAGTAGCACCATGCTCTGGATTGGATTAGGGAGTTTTGCAGGAATCCGTCTGGCCACATCGAGAACGCTGATTTCCTTTGGTGTAAGAAGCTTTCTTTCATTCAATTTTTCGTAAATTCGAGTCCACTCCGGAGCAGAAATTTCCAGCACTTTTTGTTGCGCACCGATGCCATTGTCAACCTTTTGTATCCGCTTCGCGTCTTTCATTGTCGCGCTCTGGTCATCAAGTGAAACCAGTCGATCATAGAATTCTGGAGACAAGAGATCCTTGATCTTTTCAATACGCTCCTGTATCCGTGTCCAGCATGCTTCCTTCTTGCACCACTCGGTGACATTCGAAATACCGGGCGGAGGGCTGATAATGTCCTTATTTACCTCTTCCGACACAACAGCGATAGCCCTTTCGAGAACTGAATCGATACACTGTGCGTTCCATATTCCAAGGAAGTTGATGCTTTTCTGCCAGCGTCTTGTTATTTCTCCCAGCACTGCCAATGTGTAGGCGACAATGTTTGCGCGGTACCCGCCATTATACCAAGACTGTGCAGAGACGATGCGTTCCGTAGCGCGGAAGATCAGCCCGCGCGCAACAGATCTTTTGAAATAGAACTCGTTGAATGCGTTGGATGATTTTTCCCACTCTCTGCCGATGCGTGCAGCGTACTGCGCAAAATTTTTCTGGGAACCGAGGTTTACCCACTTCGGGTGCTCGTCCCAGACATTCTCGAACTTCGCAAGATCTGTTTTTGTAAACATCTGAGGCTTTGGGTATTCTGCCTTGAAACGCCTCTGTTCAGATGGCGTGAGTTTTGACTGGGCATCAACATATTGACCTCTTGCGCGCTCGTAAAACCACCGCGTCTCGCGTTGCGCTCCCTTTTGTGCCGGTGCCCAGATGCGCCTGGAGAATTCCTCCATCCGTACATGAAACGGATGGTTCGAGAAGAAGTCAGCGGCATTTACTCTGTTCTGGGTGTTTGCATATTCCGATATTTTTGGGACAACCGTTTCGCTCTGCTGAGTGTCGATGACAGACAGCTTCATCTGGACAAATATCCGTGATATGTCTGCCCTGTCCCGCTTCCGGGTATGAAACAGCGATGCCGTTGTCTGGCCGCCATTGACGATTTGCAGGTCAACCATTCTTGTGATTGCCAGACCGGAATCCGACATTTCTTCGTCGACGCTCTGCGCAGTTGCAGTGATACCGTTGTTGTACGCGAAAAACATTCCGGGCTCGTTCAGGATGGTTGCCCTTATCCCCTTGTTCACATTGCCGCGAGCTTGCAGAAAAGTTCGAACATTCTGTTCCAGTAAACGAGCCCCGAATTTCTCATACAAGGCTGCCAGCACTTCAGCAGGCATGACAACAAGATAAGATTTATAGGTATCCGCCCCCAAGTGTGCAGGAAGACAGGCAATGCCATCACCGAACATCCGTTTGAAATCAATGTCGAGTGGCTCCTTGTGATTGCGTGAAATCCGCTGACGATGAAGGCGAGAGATATCCCATACGTGATGACTAACGGAAACACCGACTACCACGATATCGGGAATGTCCTGAATTCTTTCGCTGAGCACGCGCTCGGAGAGAAGAAACAGATTGATCCGTCGAAAAGTGTCCTTGCGGTCAAAAATTTCCTTGGCAAGCCCGTACCCCGGCGACGTGATCTCCAGGTTTTCAGCCAAATCCTTGATGACGCTTGCTTCAAAGAAATTGACAACGCGCCTGAACGCTGCATCCACGTCCCCTCTGGTCAGGGAGGCCAGATCATTTCGAGAATCGAAATCCGCGACGAAAAGATTCAGAACGCCCTCATCATCGAACCAGTAACCATCCACACGCATACCACGGTGCGCCCGGTAGTGACACAGTTCAAAGCCTTCTGTATGCCCGGTTTCAACGAGTTCTTCCGAAAAAATTCCCATGAACTCGGAAAGCTCAAAGTTCGCGTTGCCCGCCGCCCTTGCCAATAAATCCTGGCGAAAGTCGTGGAAGAATTCTTCTACAGTCTGATCCATCATCTTCCCATAAAGAGGGCCGCAGTTTCGCATTCACTGGACGCGATGGCTTCCAGCTTGATGTCGTAGGTCACGTTGGCAATCCCCGAGGGGAGTTGCGACCGCACAAGACGGGGAAACCCTTCGCCGATACGATAATTGCGCACTTCACTGACAACCAAGCGTTGTTCATCATACTCGGGAAGCGGCGCGTAGCCACGTGCGGTCAGTTTTTGATCAAACGCCTCGACAGCTTCTGCATCATCGAGACGATTCTGAACTGAGGTGATGATGTCGTTGAGCGACCGAGCCTGCGCCGAGTCAGGCAGATTGCTCAACCTATACAGGCGCAGAAACAGCGAATCGTTCATGGATTCAAGCTGATCTTCGGAAGAGATACGGATGGCGCTTCGTTCTACGCCGGAAATCGATTTGACCTCGACTGCTGTATTGCCATAGATAAAGTCCTGGTGTGACCTTTCCGGGCCAACCCACGCTTCCACGGCAGCAACGCACGAAGTCTTCCGATCAATAAGCTCCATCAGAAAAACAAGTTCAGCGAAAAGACCCCGTACCTCTTCAGGAGAAAGGCGCTGGCTGCGCCCGGACAGGAAGGCTTTCCACCTGCGAATGTGCGCCAATGAAACTGCAAGGGAACTGGCAGAGTCAGTGGCGTGTTCAAGAGCAGCCGCAAGCGTGCGGCATAGCCCTGCAAAAAGATCGCGATCAACCTGCCTCGCAAGGGTGAGAACAAGGCGCTGCTGTCCCTGAGCACTTCCGCGAAGATCGACATCAACGCCGTGTACCGTGACGACATTCTTTCTGTATTGAGCAGCGTGATCGCCCTGAAGCTCTACAATGAACAGGCAGGCTCCAGCGGCATCGCGTCCCCAAAAGCAAGGCACGGTAGTTTTGCCAGAAACTTGGCGAACGTTGAAGTCCGAGCCGGGAACTGCAATCTCATCCCACGGAGAGGACTCAGGCACCTTGGTCTTCCTCCTCATCGGAATCATCCGGCAGATCTTGCATGCGCTCCAACCAGACGCGGTTCACGACAGCCTCGATTTCCTTGTCGTAGTGGCCAGATGGAAAGCTGACGCCGAAGGCGGCTATTGGCCCTGTAATGCGGTCTTGCTCGTCTTTCGGATGGAGGCTATGCAGCATGAGAAGCGGCTTCTTTCGAATTTCTCGATAGTGCATGTCCGACGGTGCCTTGTTACTGGATGCAGCAAGAGCCTCGGCTTCGGCCTTCTGCGAAGGAGTCAGTCCAAGTTTTTCGTCACCACGCGAAGCGACCCGATCCTTGTTCAGCCACCATCCCGAACCTTCTAGTTTGCTGACAGCACGCTCTTGGTCATTCATTCGATACGGATTGTTGATGCCGCCGGGCGAGATAAGAAGCACGTCTCCCACTGGGTGTCGATCGGCCAGTGCCCGAAGATAGGCGACGATGTTGGCTTTGTCATCGGCAAACTCACTGTGCGTCTGGAAGGAAAGCAAAAAGTCTTCGATTTCCTCAACCGCAACATCACGAAACATGATGCCTTTCCTATCGGCATCCTCTGGCGGATGCCCGCCGAAACCTGTGCGCCAAGCCTTGTCGATCAGCGCGAAGTTCGCAGCGTTTACGCCGCGGTCGGTGGAGACGATATGGCTTTCCCGTATCCTTCCGCTGAAGTTCTGGCGAAACACCATCCTTGTTCCCGTTCGCATCTTGCTGGCGGCAGTAATCAACAGACTGTCCGGGTGGGCCATCACATATAGGCCGAATTGCCGTGGGCTTAACCCGTCTCGGCGCATCCGCTTGACCTGTTGCGTCAGTTCTTCGGTCGCCTGCGCGATATGCGAATACCAATTGATCGAATCCCGTGACAGATGGACGCGGCACAAATCCTCGAAGCCGGGACGATAACCGAACCAACGCCCCATCTGCATGAGGGTGTCATACATCCTGGTGTTGCGATACATGTAGCTGACAGTCAGCCCCTCAATGGTCAGGCCGCGTGACAGGCTGAGGCCACCAACGGCTATCGCCGTAAGGCCGACGCCTTCTTTCTCGTATCGGGTGTAGTCGAGTACTTCATCGCTCTTGCTGTTGATGACATAGAGGTGAAGGTGGTCGAATACGCTGTTGAGCGCGCCTTTCACTTCAGGCCAAGTGAAGCCAACATCGGCATATTCGGAGTCGAATGCCTGTTTCAGACCCTGCATGTATATGTTTGTCGAGGAGACGGATTCCGGCATCCGATAGTTGCCCAGGACAGCCTCCCTGATCTTCTTCTCGCGCAAGCTGAGGAAGTCGCGCACGACCTTCTGCACTGGCACAAAGCGCGACACGTTGATCATCATCGAGCAATGCTTGCCAGCCTGCCCCCTCAAGTTGCGGATGGCGCGGGCGACGATAAACTCATCGAGGGCGCGATAGAGACTGGGCGGCAGTTCCAGGACAGAATCATCGCGCTTATGGCTGTAAGGGAGGAATTCTTCGCAGTCGTCAATTGGTTTCACGATAGACCGGCTGGTCTCGTCGTCAAGGAAGACTTTCTCCGCGCCGAAGTATGTCGTCGGCGCATCAAGGCAGTAAATGAAGTCACGCGGGAACAACTCTTCGCGCACATCATCATCATAGGCATCGGGGTTGATAAAGATATTGGCAAACGGCGTCGCCGTGTAGCCGACGTAGCATGATTTCGCGAACAACTTCAGGATGCGCCGAAGCATGGCATTGGTTCGGGTCGGATCGATATCTTCCTTGTTGGTGTTGATCGACGCATTGTCGGCCTCGTCGTCGATCATCAGCATCGGCACATCGGAAATCCGGTCGTCGCCTTGTGCATTCAGTTCTTTCAGCCATTTGTGAAGAGCCGTGAGGGTTGTGACGTTCTTCTTGATGATGAGAATGATTGGCTTGCTGAGATCATTGATCTTCATCAGCGTGGCTGTTGCGGTGCTCTTGTTGAAATCTTTGTCGGTAGTGGTGAGCGTCGCCGGGTGTGGATAGTCAGGGGCAAGACCGACGCCGATGGCTCGGCGATTTCCTGGGTCACTGGAGCGGCCGATGAAGGCTTCGTCGATGCGTTCCTGAGTCTGTTTGCGCAGGTTGTTGTGGATACCGGCAATAACGATGATGAACTTGTAGCCCGCGTCAGCGGCACGAGCGATCAGGCCGGTATAGTTGGCTGTTTTGCCGGACTGGACATGCCCGATGACCAAACCACGGCGACTCCAGGTTGTGCCTTCGCTGAGCGGATCCTGAAGATGTCCAAGGATGCGACAGGTCACGTCACTCAGCGATTGAACCATCCGGGGTGGCCAACCGTCCTCCCGCAGAAATCCTTCATAGGCATTGGAGTAGAACCAGACGATGTTATCGCGCTTGTGAACCCACTGATCATCATGTTTCGCAGCAACATCGATCAGCGAAACGCCAGCACCCATGCGCGTGTCAACCGAAATCATGGCCTCGGTGATGATATTGCGAAGATCTCCGGTGTAGCCGAAGATGACGGCGATCTGTTTCGCTTTCTCCTCCACCTGCTCCCGTGTTGGTGTCTCGGAAAGATTCGCAAGACCAGAAATCAGCGCGTTGGCAATATTTCGTTCTTCCATGATTGCGGTAATGCTCATGCAATGGCCTCATTGATGAATTTTTCGACCAGATCGTCCTGACCATCGAAAAGATGCGTGGAGCGCACAATTTGGAGAAAATCATTCGCATCGCCTACTCGATCACCGTAGAGAACCTGACGCAGATTCCTCAGGCGCTCCAAGATCTGACTTTCATCCGCTGACTTCTGATTGATCTCGCGAGGACGAGTCGAGTAATCGGAATAGATCATCTCCACTGGAAGGGATGCGGCAATCGAATCAAGCAGCATGCGAAGAAAATCTGCATCCTCTGGCAAAAGTCTTTTTTCCAGCGATGCAATGATCGGATGCTGTTCATTGATTGCAAAACGGACGCCATTGCGATCTGCGTAACGCTCCCAGAGCGGGACTGGGGTTTCCTGAAACAACCTCTGCCCGCGACCGCGATGTACCGTCACGCTACGATTGGCAATTTGGTGAATGATCTGCCGCAGCCGCTCCCTTACGACAAGTGGGGGGCGAGCGCGCGACTTCTTGATGTCGATTGTCCACGCCTCATCAAGACTGTTTGGAAAGTCGATTTGCACCCTCGCCAGTTTGGTAGCCTCACCCTTCGGAACAAGCCTGAACCAGTCTCCCCAAGCCATCAGGCGACCATTGCGATAGATATACCCTCCTTGATTGGAGATGAAGTCACTGCGATCCTGGTAAACGTCGTACTCGGATGCCGACAGGCAACTGTGATGGGGCAGGATATAAGGTTGCATGCGAACCTCGGCATTGCCGATGCGGACGATTTCCTCAGGAAGACGCTGCGTGGCTGAATGATTTTTGCAGAAAGGGTCGAACGGCTTGATCTCATGGCCATTGACCTTGATGGAAATTCTTGAATGCCCTTTGATCTCACCTGCCAGAAACCGGTGAAAAACGAGCGACAAATGCCTCCTCACGACTTCGAGCTTTTCATTGACGATCTCGTTCCGCCGGTCTCCGGTTTCGTTTTCCATCAATCGATCAAGCTCTTGCCAGATGACGGCAGTACCGCGATTGCCGAGTCGCTCGGCATGGGGCAGCCCGCGAATGTCTTCATCATCCAGGATGGACAGAATCCAATCATCGGCAGCATCAATGCGATCCAGATCCCATTCTGCTCCACAGAATGTTCCGTTCCTTGCGCTCACAACGGTCAATGAGCGGCACTGGGAAAGCGATGCCGTCTTCAGACCAAGCCCGAAGCGGCCGAGATCCTGTGGCGCACGATCTTGCAGCGGGCTGTTCGTTCCATGACGCATCGCAGCGAGCAATTCGTCTTCCGACATCCCGCAACCATCGTCAACGACGGCTACCGCAGGGCATTCACCGGACACATCACAGATGATCTCGACAATGCTTGCACCAGCAGAAATACTGTTGTCGACCAAATCGGCAAGGGCGGTTTCAAGTGAATATCCGAAATCGCGCATCGATGCCGAAAGGCAAGCTGCGCTTGGCGGATGACTGCGTTCACGCGCCATCGATTTCTCCCTGTGTCCTTCCGCAAGTCAGGCACATGGTAAGCTCCCATTTGTCGCTGGATGCCGCTCTTGCTGCCCAGTGTGCAAGGCAGGCACCCAGCAGCCATCTTGACGAAAACATTTTATCCATGCGTGTTCCGACTTCCCCACAACGCAGCCGCATGATGTCGGCAATTCGTGGAAAGAATACCAAACCAGAACGGACACTTCGCGCTTTTCTTTTCTCCAGGGGGTTTCGTTACCGACTTCATGTTGGGACGTTGCCGGGTTCGCCCGATCTTGTATTTCCGAAATTCAGGGCGGCAGTGTTCATCCACGGTTGTTTCTGGCATCGACATGAAGGTTGCCGCTACACAACAACTCCCCGAGCCAATGGGGATTTCTGGATGCAGAAATTCCTGGGCAATGTTGATCGTGACCGGCGCCATGTGGAAATGCTCCGTGCGCTCGGCTGGCGGGTAGCTGTTGTCTGGGAATGCGCTCTGAAGCAATTTTTTGAAGACACGGCGCAAACGGTCGAGAAGTGGTTGTGTGGCAATGAAGATGTTCTTGAACTCGGTCAGGCCGCGTACAAGTCAACTTCAGTGGGCGGCAAAACGTGAGCCAGCTCCGAAAAGCTGCGCCAAGCCCTCTTTGATGGCATTTCCTGCGCAGTATCAGGTGCCTGTTTCTCCCTGCTTCCGTCCATCTCGTTCAGGAGTTTGCGCACGATCCTGGCCAACTTGTACGCAAGCAGTGGAGGCACTGCATTGCCGACTTGGGTGTATTGCTCCGTCCGGTTACCCGCGAAGAAATAATTGTCAGGGAATGTCTGAAGCCGAGCAGCCTCTCTGACCGTGAGACTCCTGCACTGGGATGGGTCGTAATGAATGTAGTAATGGCCGTCCTTAGCAATATGAGCTACCACCGTAGTAGCAGGTTCGTTGCCTTGTTGCACTCGGAATCGGTCATTGAATGGAATGGCCTTAAGATCGGATTCTCCTTGCACATTGATGTGATCGGGAAGCAATCCGTTAGGGAAAGCTTCCAAGCGGGGGGAACGCCCCATCATCTGCGCATAGCAGGAAGAAAAAAGATAGCGAGCCAAGTCGGAAGGCATGTGCGCACGAGATTCATGCTGACAGACTCCTTCAATACGTTTGTCATGCAACCACCATTGAATCTCGTCTGATTTCCTGGGTCTCCTGCAATCAAAGCGGATGAAGGAAGCTCCAGTAGTATCAATTTTCGCATGATCGGCAAAGGATGCTTCCATTGCTTTAAGCATGCTTGACACGATCTCCGGACTCCAATCTGCAAGGTAAGAGGGGGAGGCTTGGACAGCCTCGTACCAAGCCTCCAATGTGTCACGCCGTGACAGTCGACTACGAATTCGTGGGAGATCTCCAATGGTCTGACTGACCGTAACGGGCGAAGATATTGGTGCCAGTAGTTGATGTTGGGGTATTCCCATGTTTTTCCTGACACCAAGCAGAATCACTCGATGCCTGCATTGCGGTATCCCATAGCGCTCCGACTGGACAATGTAATCCAAGGGTTCCAGTGAAGTACTGTTCCCCCTTTTTGTGAAAGAGCGTATTTCATACTCAAAGCCCTCATCGGGCGTTGCAAGATCAGCAAGAATCTTCTTGAACATCGAACGGCCAGAATGCTTCGAGGAAAGCAACCCCTTGACATTCTCCATCACAAAGATGGCAGGCTTGTGCACGCGAATGATCCTCAGGTATTCCGTGTAAAGCGTATGCCTTTCATCCTTATGGAATGTCCTGTCATTGGCACGTCTGGAACGGCCAGCTACTGAATACGCTTGGCAAGGTGGTCCTCCAATCAGTACCCAGGTTTCCCGCCCATTCAACGCTGCACGGATTTTGTCGTCAATTTCGGCTTCAGCTGATTTTCCTAGCTCTAGGCATTGCGCTTCGGTCAAGGCAATATCAAAGGCGGCGGCTACAACAGGATTGCTGCGAAAAGTCGCTTCATCGATCTCGCCCCGTATGTAGCGGTAGTAGTGCTTCACACCATCAGTTCCACGGAGACGTCGAAACACCGACCGCAAGGTCAGCGTCCGGTGTGCAACAGGATCCTTTTCGATGGAAAGACCTATCTCGAAAAACGCTTGCTGCCGATGGCCCTTCATCTTCAAGGCAGCAAACCCCTCACCCAGCCCCCCTGGGCCCGCGAAAAGGTCAATGATAGGAACTGGCGTGATCTTCATGTGGTTCTTCGATAAAAGCGCTGTGAGACCGATGGTGATGAAATTTTCTGGCGATTTTGCAGTATAGCTTCACTCGCTGGCACGCGGTTTGGCCCGGATTCTTGTTCTCCGAGATCACCTTTCGGACGGAGAGCTACGCCGACTTTGCTTTCGGTTCATCCAGATACCCCCTCTGACCTACCTGGATTTTTCATACCACGGCGATTTGGAGATTAAAAATCTATCTTGCCGTTGTAGCCGCCTGCTGCGGGGTCATGTAGCCCAAGCTGGAGTGTGGCCTGACTTCATTGGTCGGTGCATCACGCCAAACCGCTCTGCCATCGCACTCAGTCGCCTGTCCAATGTCCAGAGTTCAGCTTCCGGCGTCATCAGGGTAGAAGCAAGCAGGAGCATGTCCACCAATCCGCAGCCCAAACCGAACAGACGCTCACGCTCGATGAAGTCCACAACCTCCGGAACGCTGGCCTGCCGGGACTGACGCAAGCTACGCAGATCGGACAGCGTCTGGACACGGTTGGGTGGCGTTCCGCATGCAATTTCGCCAAGAACCAGGGGGTGCACCATAACGAGGTCAAGCCCAAGCAGATCTGCCAGCGCGTCATTGTGTTGTCGGAAATGATCGATCCACACCGAGGTATCGACGAGAACGTCCTTCATTGCTGGACTTCTTCGCGCCGGCGAGGAATCTCCTGTATTTCAGGCAGGCTCGCGCCAAGGGAGGCAAGCCGTTTTGCAGCCTGCACGCGCACAAAAGTCTTGATGGCTTCCCGGAAGAGATCGGCCCTGTCCATCGTCGGATCAGCTACTTCCAGCGCCTTCTCATACAAGACGTCATCAATCGTCACAGTGGTTCTCATGGCGACCCCTTATCATCAAAACAGATGATACAGCACATCTCTTTTGATGATGACACAAGCCGGGGCTACATCACTCCGCAATGCTAAAAGCGCCTCGGGTGACTGATCACTATAAGAATCCGTGCCCCTTTGTGTTCTTTGATACACTGTGCCGCATATCACGCTTGCGCTCGATTCGTCAATCAACCTGTCACAAGTCAGGAGAAAGACCATGTTGCTCGGACACGTTTTTACGCTCGCCAGCCGCTCGATGAAGAAGCCACTGCTGATGGCTGCCAGCGTTGCGCTTTCCTTTGGCGCTCTTTTGGGCAGCGCTCCGGCATTTGCCGATCCGGCTACAGACATCCGCAGTACCGGCGAAACCGACCAATGGATGGTCAAATATCTGGGGGCGTCACAGAATTGGGAAGCGTCGCGAAACTATGCCAACGGCGTTCTCGATTACGCAGGGTATGTTCAGGCGCAAGCGGTTACTTCAAATCCCGCCTGGGTAACCGGAACCCCCTGGATCAGCCAGGAACAAGACACATTAGGGCTGTCAGGCTATTACTCTTATGTGACGACAATCAACGTTGGCGCCGATCCGACGACATCGTTCAGCGGGCTCTCAGTCAACTTTGCCGTCGATGATCTTCTAATTGCGTTTGTCATCAATGGCACGGTATACGATGGCTTTACGGCTCAGACTCAGGCTACCTTTGACAGGTACATAGACACTTTTATTCCTTCGGGTGTGAACACGCTCTGGAACGTCGGTGGGGATAACACGGTTGAGATCGTTGTTTATAACAGCGACTGGTATTACGGCCCTAACCCGACCGGGCTTTCGGTCACGCTCCAGGCATCCTATGCCCCCATCCCCGAACCCGAAACCTGGGCCATGCTGCTTGCAGGTCTTGGCATCGTGGGTGTCGTCACGCGCAGGCGGCGTATAACAGCAGAAAAGTAAGCGCAACAACGCCCCGCATTTCATTTACGCAGTGCGGGACGTGAAGATGCTGGCTGGTGCTGCCTCTATTTTTGTTTCTTGGTAAGCTGGCGGAATATCGTGTTTGCGTTTGGTTCGTCAATCAACCAGTCACAAGTCAGGAGAAAGACCATGTTGCCCGGACACGTTTTTACGCTTGCCAATCGCTCGATGAAGAAACCGTTGCTTGTCGCTGCCAGCGTTGCACTTTCTGTTGGCGTTCTTTTGGGTAGCGCTCCGGCGTTTGCCGATCCGGCTACAGCCATTCTCGGCATGCCCCACGATACCAGCGATCCCAACGATTGGATGGTCAAATATCTGGGGACCTCGGATGATTGGGAAGCGGCACGGAGCTATACGAATGGCGTTCTCGATATCACGGATTATGTCCAGGCGCAAACGCCTGTTCCAGCAGACTACGCCTGGGCAACCGGAACGCCCTGGATCAGCCCGGCACAAGATACGTATGGGCCACAGGGCTATTACTCTTACGTGACGACGATCAACGACAGCATGTTTACCAGCGTCAACCCGACGCTAGCGTTCAACGGACTCTCGATCCACTTTTCCGTCGATGATCGGGCGTATGCGTTTGTCATTAACGGCGTTATATACGATGGTTTCACGGCTCAGACTCAGGATTCCTACCGTTGGTACGAAGATCTTTTCATTCCTTCGAATGGGAACATTGCCTGGAACGTCGGTGGGGATAACACGGTTGAGATCATCGTTCACAACGGCAACGGCCCGACCGGCCTTTCGGCCACGCTCCAGGCATCCTATGCCCCCATCCCCGAACCCGAAACCTGGGCCATGCTGCTGGGCGGTCTCGGTATCGTGGGTGTCGTCACGCGCAGGCGGCGTATAAAAACATCAATGTAAGCGTAACAACGCCCCGCATTGCTCTCGTGCAATGCGGGGCGTGAAGACTCAAGCGGCAAAGCGCTTCAGGCCGAAACCCTTACCGCCGACGGGCCGCTTTGTCCGGCGGGGAGTTTGTTGGCGGCGTTTTCCATGTAGCGCTGCACGGCTTCCCGGCCAGCGGCGGTGGAGGCGGCGCTGCTCTGGCTTTCCACGCTTGCGGCTGAATTTGCGCGTGAGACTGCTTCCTGTGTCTGGACGGGTGCGGCAGGCGTGCTGGCGGGTGCCTGTGGCGATTCTGAGCGCGCGGCAGCGCGGGCCGTTTCACTGAGGCTGACCTGCACCGAGGGCTGCTCCGTCCGTAGCGCCTGTGCGCCGTCACGTTCGCGCTGCGGCACGACGGCTTCAGCGGCGCGAGCGTTCTGCACGTTCTGTGCGTTCTCGAAACCTGTTGAGATCGTCCGTAAGGCGTCCATGATCTTTACTCCTTCGTTTCACGCACCGGGCGTGACCACAGTCGCGCGATGCCTGCGCGCAATCAAAGTGTAGACCGTGGGGACGACAAAGAGCGTGAAGAAAGTACCTAACAACAGTCCGCCGACGATGACCCAGCCAATTTGTTGACGACTCTCTGCGCCTGCGCCGGTAGCAAAGGCCAGCGGAACCGCGCCCAGAACCATCGCGCCGGTGGTCATCAGGATGGGACGCAGCCGCAGCACTGCCGCTTCGATCACGGCTTCCAGCACGTCCTTGCCCGTGTTGCGCAACTGATTGGCGAATTCGACGATGAGAATGCCGTGCTTGGTGATGAGTCCGACCAAAGTGACGAGACCGATCTGGCTGTAGACGTTGAGCGTGCCGCCGGTCAGCCACAACGCGCCAAGCGCGCCCGCCATCGACAGCGGCACGGTGAGCATGATGATGAAAGGATCGAGAAAACTCTCGAATTGCGCGGAAAGCACCAGATAGATGAACGCCAGCGCAAGCATGAAAGTGAGCGCAAGGCTTGCGGAACTCGTCTTGAACTCGCGCGAGATGCCATCGTAGTCCGTCAGATAGCCGGAAGGCAGGATGCGCGCCGCTTCTGTGTCCATCCAGTCCAGCGCCTCGCCGAGCGCGAAACCCGGCGCGAGGTTCGACGTGATGGTCACGGCGCGGCGCTGTCCGAAATGGTTGAGTTCGCGCGGACTGACGGTTTCCCGCACGGTCACGAGATTGGAGAGCGGAACCATTTGTCCGCCCTTGCCGCGCACGAAAATATCGTGAATGTCGCGCGGGTCGACACGGCCTTCGGCCTTGATCTGGACGATGACATCGTATTGCTCGGCATCTTTCTTGTAGCGCGTCACTTGACGGCCTCCGAGCATGGTTTCCAGCGTCTGGGCAATGACGGCAACAGAGATGCCGAGATCGGCGGCCTTGTCGCGGTCGACCGATACGGCCAGTTCCGGCTTGGTGAGGTAGAGGTCGGTGTCGGGCGAGACAAACCCCGAATGCGCGTTCATGGCGTCCAGCATTTCATCGGTGAAACGACTGAGTTCTTCCCATGAGCCGGATGAGGTGATGACGAAACTCACGGGCCGGGTGCGCGGACTCTGCCCGAACGCGGCCGGCAATATCGGAAATGCCCTGATGCCGGCAATGGCCCGCAGGCGCGGCTGTAGTTCGGCGGAAATTTCCTGGGTCTTGCGATCACGCTTCGACCAATCGACAAAGCTCACGAAACTGCGCCCCTGCGAGACGGTGGGCGAGCCGGTCATGACCTGATAGCCCTCGATATCGGCAGTGGTGGCGAAGATCTTGCCGATTTCTTCAGCGTAGCGCGTCATGTAGTCGACGGTAGCCCCTTCCGGCCCCTGGAACTGCACCATGATCCGGCCACGATCTTCGATCGGCGAGAGCTCGGATTTGAGCTGCCCGAGCAGCAGCGCGCACAGCCCCGCAAGCGCCGCAAACGCCGTCAGCACCACCCAGCGCAGGCCGAGCATCTTCACGAGCGCGCGGCGATAGCCCGCGATGACCCAGACGAGAAAACGTTCGATGGCGTTGTAGAGCGCGCCATGCTTGCTTTCATGGCGCAGCAGCCGCGAGCACATCATCGGCGAAAGAGTGAGCGCAACGAACCCGGAAACGAGCACCGCGCCAGCCAGCGTGAGCGCGAATTCGCCGAAAAGCCTGCCGGTGCGCCCCGTCATGAATGCCACAGGCGCGTAGACGGCAGCCAGGGTGATGGTCATCGCGATGATGGCGAAACCGATCTCCTTTGAGCCCTTGAACGCGGCTTCCATCGGGGACATGCCCTCCTCGATGTGGCGGTAGATGTTCTCCAGCATCACGATGGCGTCATCCACCACCAGCCCGATGGCCAGCACGAGCGCAAGCAGAGTGAGGGTGTTCACCGAGAAACCAAAGACGAGCATCAGCGCGAAAGCGCCTATCAGTGATACCGGGATCGTTACCAGCGGGATCAACATTGCGCGCCAGTTGCGCAGGAAAAAGAGGCAGACGACGGCCACCAGCAACACGGCTTCCCAGATGGTGGTAAACACCGCCTCGATGGAACGCTCGATGAAGATCGTCGTATCGTTGGTGACGGTCATTTTCATGCCTTCCGGCAGTTCCGCTTGCAGTTCGGGCAGCATCCTGACCAGCGCGCGCTTGAGATCGAGCGGGTTGGCAGTGGATTGCTTGATGAGGCCGATAGAGATTGCGGGACGCCCCATGAAACGCACGGAACTGCGCTCATTGACGGCAGCCACTTCCACCCAGCCCACGTCGCGGATGCGTACAGGGTAGCTGCCGGGCGTGGCGGCCTGACGCACGATCACGGCTTCAAACTGCGCGGGCTCGGCCAGATTGGTCTGGGCGATGACCTCGAATTCACGCTCGCGGCTCTCGATCCGGCCCGCTGGCAGTTCGACGTTCTGGCGCGCAATGGCGTCTACCACGTCCTGCGGAGTGAGGCCGTAGGCCGCAAGGCGGGCGCGGTCGAGCCAGATGCGCATCGAGTAGCGGCGTTCGCCGTGCACCCGCGCATCCGCCGCGCCCGGCAGGGTTTGCAGCCGGGGCTTGATGATGCGGTTGGCAAAGTCGCTCATTTCCAGCGGATCGTGCCGGTCGGACGAGAAGGCGACCCAGATGATCGGATTGGCGTCGGCCTCGACCTTGGCGATCACCGGCTCGTTGATGTCATCGGGCAAGCGCTGGCGCACCCTGGAGACGCGGTCGCGCACATCGGCAGCGGCGCTGTCCGCGTCACGCTCGATGCGAAAGCGCACCGTGATCTGGCTGCTCTCGGAACGGCTGATCGAAGAGAGCACGTCCACCCCTTCGATTCCGGCCAGCGAATCTTCCAGCGGCTTGGTGACGCGCGACTCGATGATTTCAGCGCTGGCACCGGTGTAGATGGTGCTGACGGTGACGACGGGCTCGTCGATATTGGGATATTCGCGCACCGTCAGCCTGGAGAATGCCATCAGCCCGATGAGCAGCACCACCAGAGACAGCACGGTGGCAAACACGGGCCGCCGGATACAAAGCTCGGAAACACCCATGATGACCCGCGCCCCCTGCCCCGTTCAGTCCTTGACGACCGAAAGGGCTTCAGACTCGGGGTTTGCGATATCGACCCTCGTTGCCGCCACCGGCGTGCCGCCACGCAACTTGAACTGACCCGCGACTACCACCAGATCGTCGGGCGCAAGCCCTTCGACGATTTCGACTTCCGCCGCGCGGCGCATGCCGGTCTTGACCCCTACCTGACGCGCAACGCCCTCCCTGACCCGGAACACGTACTGCGTCTGGCCCGGCGCGGGAATCAGCGCGGCTTCCGGGATCAGCATCACGTTGTCGCGCTGCTCGACGATCAGCCGCACGCGAGCAAACACGCCAGGACGCAACCGGCCTTCGTCATTGTCGAGCCGGGCGCGCAACAGCACCGCCCGCCCGTCGGCATCTATGAGAGGATCGATTGCTTCCACCTCTGCCGGGAAAACTTCGCCCGGTGCCACGTCGCACGTCACCTCCAGCTTCTGCCCCGGCTGCAACCGGGCCAGATAACGCTCGGGAAGCCGGAAATCGAGCTTGAGAACGGCGATATCCTCGATATTGATGAGCGCGTCGCCGTCCCGGACATAATCGCCGACATTGACCTTGCGAATGCCGACGATCCCGTCGAAAGGCGCGCGGATGCGGGTGCGCTCGAGCCGCGCCTGGGCAAGCGCGACATTGGCGCGCGCCACTTCGAGACGGGAGACGGCTTCATCGCGGGCGCTTCCGCTCACAAACTGGCGCGCGAACAGATCCTCGACCCGGTTGGCGTTGGCCTCGGCCAGCGACAGTTCCGCCCGCGCCTGCCGCGCCTCGGCGGACTGCACGGCGGAATCCAGTTCCACCAGCACATCGCCCTTCTTCACGGCAACGCCGTCCCGGAAACGAATCGCCGCCACCCGCCCGGCCACTTCCGGACGCAGGATGACCGAGCCGTTGGAAACCAGCGTACCCACCGCCGAAACATCGTCGACGATTTCCCGCATTCTCACCTTCGCCGTTTCCACCCGCGCCGCCTGTTGAGCAGGACGGGGGGCTTCCGCGCCCGCCCCTGCCCTCGCCGCCGGCGTCGGCGGCGCGTGATTGACCCGCCAGGCGACAGTACCCAGCCCGGCCAAACCGGCCAGGCACAGGACCGCGATCAGCGGGCGACGGAAAGAACGAAAACGGGCATTCATCAGCCTTCAGCTTTTATCTCGGTTTTTCCCGGTTTTCCCGGTTTCGTCGTGACCTGCACTTCCGTTCCCTGCTCGGCCTTTCCGACCAGCAACACCTTTTCCAGTTTGCTGCATACCGTTTCCAGCACTTTTACGCGCGCAAACTGTTTATCGTCGGCTTCCACCAGCGTCCAGGGAATCAACCCGGTACTGGTACGCTCTACCATATCGCAGACGGCCTGATGGTAATCACCCCATTTTTCGCGGTTACGCCAGTCTTCATCGGTAATCTTGTAACGCTTGAACGCTGTCGCCTCGCGTTCCTTGAAACGCCTCAACTGCTCGTCTTCCGAGATTTGCAGCCAGAACTTGAGGATGATCGCGCCGTCCATCATGAGTTCGTGCTCAAAATCATTGATCTCCGTGTAGGCGCGCAACCAGTCGGCCTCCGAGCAAAATCCTTCCACCCGCTCCACCAGCACCCGGCCATACCAGGAACGATCGAAGATCGCGATGCGCCCTTTTTTGGGCACATGCCGCCAGAAGCGCCATAGATAGGGTTGCGCCAGTTCTTCCTGGGTCGGCGCAGCCGTGGGCATGATCTGGTACTGGCGAGCATCGAGCGCAGCTACCAGCCGCCGGATGCTGCCGCCCTTGCCGGCGGCGTCCGGCCCCTCGAAGACGAGAATCAGCGAATGCTTCTTGAACTCTTCCAGACGGGCGAGCTCAGAAAGCCGCCCCTGCGCCTTTGCAAGACGCAGCTGGTAGGTTTTGCGTTCCAGTTTCTGGCTGAGGTCGAGCGCCGTGAGCACGTCCAGCGTGTCCGTCCGGGGCGAAAGGGGCGGCGCGACCGGATATTCGCGCTCCTTCGTATCCGAGAGCCGTTTTTGCAACGCATCCAGAACCAGCTTGGCAACCGTGAGCGAGCGGTAATTATCGTCCGCACTCTCCACCACGATCCACGGCGCCCAAGGGGTATTGGTCAGGCGCAATAGGTGAGAGGCCACTTCCTGGAGCTTGTCGTGGGTCTTGAGGCTCTCCCAGCTTTCCTTGGTCACGCGCCAGGCAGTGCGAGGATCTTTTTCCAGCGCCTTGAAGCGTTTCTTTTGCCCCTCCTTCGTGAGGTGAAGCCAGAACTTCAGAATCAACGCGCCTTCGTTCGCCAGCATCGCCTCGAAACGGTTGATCTGCTCGATGCGCTGATCGAAAAACGCCTGACCGATTTCGCCGATGATGCGCCGGTGAATGGGTCTGGAATACCAGGAGCCGGTATAGATGCCGATCCGCCCTTTGGGCGGCAATGCCTGCCAGAAGCGCCACATGAAAGGATGCGCGACTTCTTCTTCGGTCGGCGCGGCAAAAGCGCGGGCGAACAGATAGCGCGGATCCATCCAGCTGTAGAGATCGTTGATCGTCTCCCCCTTGCCTGCCCCATCTCCGCCGCTGATGAGCACGATCACCTGAAATATCCCTTTTTGGCGCAACTCGTACTGTGCATCCTGCAAGGCTTCTCGCAGCTTTTGTACTTCCGCCCGGAAAGTTTTCTTGTCTATCGTGTGCCCGAGTTCTGCGGCTTCAAACATGTATTTTCCTTTCGGCGAGACTGACTGATTTCAGGTTGTTATCCGTGCATCAATGATCAGTATATCAAAAGCGTTTTGGCGACCCGCGCGCCTGCCAAATGGCTGCCTATGAATTACAAATCGCGCAATGCTTTGGGCAGTTCGTGATCCGGATAGCGTTTGCGAAACTCGGTCAGAGCCTTGCGCGCCTCCTTGATTTTTCCGTCACGACGCAATTTTTCAATTTCTTCCAACCAGGTTTGCGGATGCTTTGCCGATAACCCCTGCGCCGCAGGCATGGCGTTTTTCTCGGTTTCTCTGGCGACCGCTTTCATCGCTATTCGGGAGGCATCTTCAGGAATGCGCGCGGGTTTCGCTGGCAGCGCGTCGGTCATCCGCATTCCCCTGACGGTCGCCTCTATGGACTCCTCCAGCTGCCTGACCTTTTCGTGACTGTCCTGCACGGCATCGCCCGAAATCTCGGCCCGTTTTTCGCGGATGGGCATATTCGCCGCCGCAGGTTCCGCCACAGGCGGAATCTGCGCAGACGCAAGGGACTCGTGGGCCGCCACTTCGTCCATGGGCGCCGGTGAAGGCTGCGGCCATTCCGGCAGCGGCACCTGTGCAAGTATCTGCGGCTCCGGCCCGGCTTCCTCCGACACGAACACCATTACGATGAACACGCCAACCAGAAACGAGGCCGCCATCGCCAAGGGCAGCCGCCAACGGGCGAGGCGCGATGGCTGCCGAACGGCTTGCGGCCTGGAGGCCACCGCGCGATGCGCGGCCGCCAGAATGGCTGCATCGAGCGCCGGAGACGGTTCGTCTTCGTGTTTTGCGGCATCGCGATAAGCCTGCGACAAATCGCGAAAATCGTCGGCCCTGTCGAAATCGTCGGAATGCGCGTTCATGCGACCACCTCCTGCAAACCCGCGCGTAATTTGGCAACTGCGTAACGCAAGCGGCTCTTGGCCGCCTCGAAGCTGACGCCGGTCGCGTCGGCAATTTCCGCCAGCGACAGGCCCCCTTCTTCGGCCAGCAAAAACGCCTCGCGCTGCGCAGGAGGCAAGCCTTCCAGCAAGCGCAGCAAATGTTCGCCCTGTTGGCGCGACAATACGCGCACATACGGTTCATCGACACGGCTGGCAGGCGCATACAGTCCCGCTTCAGGACCGTCATCGATCGGTTCGCTGGAACGACGGCGGAAATGATCGATCATGCGATTGTGCGCAAGCGTGTACAAGTAGGTGCGAAAGCGCGCGGCCACCGTGTAACGCGCGCGGCTCTTGATCAGATTCATCCACACCTCCTGGAAAATCTCTTCGGCCTGCGTGCGCTCCTTGCATTGGCGTTGAATGAAACGAAACAGAGGGCCGCGATACCGCGCATAAAGCTGGTCGAACGCGGCCGCATCACCAGCGGCATACCGCAGCATCAAATCCTCATCGCCGGGATCGGCGCAGCCGGAGTCGTCGGTCGTTACGTTCATGCCCCGCAGTATAGCCAGCCCTCCATCAAAGATGATCGGGCGACTTCGCACCGATTATTCGGCCAGTTCGATTTTTCCGGAGACGTGCACCGTGATCAGACTCTCGCCTGCCTGGATCGGCATCGATTTACTTTCTTCAGAAAAAAGCGCTCTGGCCGCAACCGGATGAACTCCAGCCTCATTGCTTGAAACATTCATTTCCTTGATTTTATAAGGCTTCCCGAAAGCGCCAGCAATCGTCCTGGCCCGCGCCTGAAAGGCGGCGATGGCTTCGAGCGTAGCCGCATCCACCGCTTCTGAGCGCGTCTTCGGCGCAGGAACCATGCGCGTATTGACCACGCCAAATCCGGCATCCTGCAACTTGCCGATCAGATCGGACAATGCCGCGATATCGCCGGTTTGCAGTTCGATACTGGAACTGACGGACCAGGTATCGATGCGGCCCATCGATGATTTTCCATACACGGGATGCGTGCTGGTGTTGCCGGTTTTTGCCTTGATCGCCGGTGCGCCACGAATCAGCCGCCAGGCAGCCTCCAGTTGCTCATTGACCTTTTTCGACTGTGTCTTGAGTACCGGCCCAGAGGACTCCACGCGCACGGTCGCCAGCGCCAGATCATTGACGGCAGACTGGCTGGCCTCGGCGGAAAACGTCACCATCGGCTCGGCCATGGCCGGTCCGGCGCACCAGACAAGCATCGCTGCCAGCATACCGGCGCGCAACATCTGCTTTCTGAAGCCGCTGCCGGAATTCATCGTAAATGCGTTGCTCATCTTGCTTCCTCCTCGGTCAAACATGAACGCGATGCTGTTGATTGGAACGTATTATTTCCCCAAAAGGGTTGAAAGCGCCTGGCAAAATGAGACGAAGCGATACCGGGAAACTTTGATTCGCGCTCAATGCGCATCCAGACAGGATTCGAAAAACCGCAAGACTTCCTGCCGCACGTCCAGATCATTCAATGCCCTCACATGCGCCACACCAGAGAGGATACGAATCTGTTTGGGCGACAGGGCAACCTCGAACAAGCGTTGTGAATGCTGCCAAGGAACGACCGTATCCTGGTCGCCGTGCAGAAAAAGGAGCGGTATCGTCGCAAGTTGACGAATATGACGGTTCGCGCTGTAGCGGTCACTGAGCAACCAGCCCAAACCGGGATAATGATCGTAAGCAATAGCAGAATACGACTCGAAAGTGGCATCCAGCACAACACCCGCGACATTTCCGGTTTTTCCGTCAGCATCCGGCAACGCAAGCGCCGCGACGCTGTTGTTGCCGCCCAGGCTTTGCCCCAGCACCAGTATTTTTCCGGAATCCACGTCCGGTCGTTGTCTGAGCCAGGCAAGCGCGGCTTGCGTGTCTTCCATCAACGCGCGAGGCGAAGGACGTTTGTTGTCGGAAAGACCGTAACCCCGGTAATCGAACATGAACACGCTGTAATGCTCACGGGGCAACCATGAAACCGCGCCGAGATGATTGCCGATATTGCTGGCATTCCCGTGAACGTGCAAAACGGCTCCCTTGCTTTCCCCGATGGCGGGGATGAACCAGCCGTGTAGCTTCGTGCCGTCCAGGCTCGGAAAATAAACGTCCTCAAATGCCAGCCCCAGTTTTTGCGGTGTGTTTACGCTCTCGCCACGCTGTGGGTAATAAATCAGGCTCTCCGCAAAATAAAAGGCAGCAAACATCGCCGCCAGAACGACACAAAGCAGACTCATGAACCTGCGTACCGACCGGCTCATTTCTTTTCTCCAATAGAAACCCTGAGTATTGTACGCCATTTGCCGTTGAGATATTCCTAATGAGTACTTCTTTCTCGCCTGTTTCGTCCAGCCCGAATCGGTGACAAAAAACCTTGTTGCTCAACCAGACATTCTCAAGGAAGATTACTGCCGTCAAAAAATAAGGTGAATGGGCGGCCGTCCCGCTACGCAGATTCATGTCCTGATATCAACTATTGGCTGAGCGAGAATTGATGTGTCGGAGCAAGTAAAGATTGGCGCGTTGCGCGAAACCGTACCCGGCGAGCGGCGCATTACGATAACGCCGGATGTTGCCAAACGTTACCAGGCATTGGGCGCACAGTTGCTGCTGGAAAAGGATATCGGCGCCACGACGTTTCTGCCCGCTGATGCTTTCCCGCTGGAAAGCTTTGCAGCGTCCGGGCGGGAAGTCCTGCAACAGGCGGACATCGTGCTGAAAGTTCAGCCGCCGGATGCCGATGAACTGGCGGCAATGAAAGAGGGTTCCGTTTTGATCGGTCTGCTGCAACCTCATTCCGACATCGAACGGATCAAGATGCTACAGGCGAAGAAGATCACGGCATTCGCGATGGAACTTCTGCCGCGGATCACGCGGGCGCAAAGCATGGATGTTCTTTCCTCGCAGGCCACGATTGCCGGTTACCAGTGCGCACTGATCGCAGCGGCGCGTTGTCCCAAATTCTTTCCGATGCTCACCTATGCGGCCGGAACGATCCGTCCGGCGCGCATGTTGATCATCGGCGCCGGTGTTGCAGGATTGCAGGCCATCGCAACGGCAAGGCGTCTGGGGGCAATGGTCGAGGCTTACGACGTTCGTCCGGAGACACGCGAGCAGATCGAATCGTTGGGCGCCAAGTTTGTCGATACCGGCGTCTCGGCCATCGGCACAGGCGGCTATGCGCGCGAACTGACCGATGACGAAAAAAATCAGCAGGCCGAAAGACTGGGGCGGGCCGTTGCGCAATGTGATGTACTGATCACCACTGCGGCGGTTCCGGGTAAACGTGCGCCGCAAATCATCAGTGCCCAGATGGTTGCCGCCATGAAACCGGGCGCGGTCATCGTCGATATGGCAGCCGAATCAGGGGGCAATGTCGTGGGAACCGTCGCCGACAGCAAGGTGTACACGGAAAATAAAGTATTCATCGCAGGCCCGATCCATCTCGCCAGCCGCATGCCGTTGCATGCTTCGGAGATGATCGCCAAAAATCTGTTCAACTTCATTTCCCCCTTCATCAAGGAAGGCACATTGACACTCGACTGGGAGGACGAAGTGCTCGCTGGCACTTGTCTGACCCATGCCGGAGAACTCCGCAATGCTGCCGTCAAACAGGCTCTCGGGTTGTAATCGTCAGGCAGAAACAGCAAGGAAAAAACATGGAAGGTTTCGTTGCAGCATACATCTTCATGCTGGCCGCCTTTACCGGCTATGAAGTCATTTCGCGCGTGCCGGTCATTCTGCACACCCCCTTGATGTCGGGTTCCAACTTCATACATGGTGTCGTCCTCGTCGGCGCGATGGTGGCTTTGGGGC
>Ga0209737_10000612_pt1 | contig 28434 bp, 34 predicted proteins | sample TergutCu122P3_FD_187284 | JGI IMG/M metagenome (GOLD analysis project Ga0209737, IMG submission 187284) | Cubitermes ugandensis P3 segment gut microbial communities from Kakamega Forest, Kenya - Cu122 P3 (SPAdes) (version 2) | ecosystem: Host-associated > Arthropoda: Insects > Digestive system... | reverse complement strand
GTGCGAGCTGACTTGAGTAGCTTGTGCGCTGCTTCGATACATTCCTTTCCGCTTGCTGGTCTGCCCATAATCGCCTCCTGTGATTAGGGCAATATTATTCATGATTTTATTGCAAAATAGAATAACATTAAGGGCACGGACAAAGTCCGCGCCCAGATTTGACTCGAACGAAACGACATGGAGGTTATTTCTTCTTTACGCCGAAGACGCCATTCGCGGAAATGAATTTGGTATCCGTGTCATACACAACGCCCCACGCTCCCGCCGCTTCTGTTGGGGTGGAGGGGCTGCTGCCATAAAGCTGCCCATGGATGTAATTGGAGTCAAGTTGGCCAGCCGTTGCCGGCAGGTCTACCGGAGAGGCGGAGCCCAGTTTTTGCCACGTAGTGAAATCGCCTGAGAGTCTGCCATCTGAATACGTCCTCACTTCTCCTGTAAGCTTGTAGAAGTTGGGAAAGGTCAGCACCAAGGATCCGTTGGAGGCATTCGTTATATTCAGGCTGGCGGTGCCCACAAGGGGTATCGTGCCGAAGCTAATTGCTCCAGCGCTATTTTCAGTCCCGTACGTGGCCGTGCCGAGGGCAATGCCTGTAAAGCTTAAATTTCCACTGCTGTAGTTAGCCTTTTTGCCCTCGTAAAAATAATCATAATCAAGACGCGCCGTGCCTTTGACCGGATTGCCCTCGAACGTGCCCTGAATATCCGCTACCCACGCCCAGTAACCGAAACTGGCGTACTCCAGTTTTCCTATCCAAAGGGCATTCTTGCTCTTGATGGTACCCTTGAGATCCGGCTCGTTTACGTTGAGAGTCTGCGGCGCATCCATCATGACGGCAAAGTCCACACCGTCCTTATTGTAGAAGCGCATATCGCCAAGCTTGAAATTGGTAGCGATCACAACACCGTTATCGACCTTCAATGCCAAGGAACCGTTTGACTCAACTTTCAATATGAAGTCACCGTCGTTATGCGGATCATATCCCGATCCCGATTTCAATTTACTTTGCACACCGCTGCCAGAAGAAGCCAGGGCTTCGGCCGTTTGACCTGGCGCTGGGGCAGGTTGAGCCTTTGCGTCACCGGCCATTCCGCTGATGGTGAAGGCAGTGCCGCCACTGCCGCCACCGCTACCACCTCCGCCGCCACCACCTCCGCCACAAGCCGCGAGGGAGAGCGTCAGACCAAGCATGCAACCCGATAAGAGTGTCTGTTTCATAATAAGCTCCATTATTCAATTTGGCTGAGACAAACAGCCCCATCTTTTAGAGAAAGAAGCGGGGCTGTTCAGAAAAACGAAAGGCATGATGGTTATTTCTTCTTCACGCCGAAGACGCCATCAACGTGAATACCTTTGGTTTTCGTTTCATACTCCAGATACCAGTGTCCTGCCGCTTCTGTGGGGTTGGTGGGACTGCTGCCATAAAGCTGACCGTTGAGCTCATTGTATTCAAGATGGCTAACCGTATTCGGCAGATCTACCGGAGAGGCAGAACCCAGTTTTTGCGCATTGGTAAAACTGCCTGAAAAATGACCAGTTGCTAAAGTTGAAGTCACTTTTCCCGTGAATTGGTAGAAATTGGGAAAGGTCAGCACCAGGGATCCGGAGGAGGCATTCGCTATAGTCAGGCTGGCTGTGCCTATGAGGGGAATAGTGCCAACCTGGGTTACCCCGTCAGCTTCAGTCCAGTATTCAGCTACGCCGGCAGCTACCCCTGTAAAGCTTAAATTGCCGCTGACATACTGAGCCTTTTTGCCGTCGTGAAAATAATCGTAGTCAGCAATTACTGTGCCTCTGTACTGAACACCATTGTACGTACCCTGTCCATCCTGTGTCTGCGCCCAGTAACCGAAACTGACGTAATCCAGCTTTCCAATCCAGAGGGCATTCTTTTCCGTCAAGGAACCCTTTGCAGCCGGATCGGTTGGGGGGTGTGGCGTGTCCATCATGACAGCAAAGTTCACGCCGTCCTTCTTGTAGAAGCGCATATCGTCAGGCTTGAAAGTGGTTACAGTCTGACCGTCGTTCTTCAACGTCAAGGAACCGTTCGACTCGGCTTTTAATACAAGAAAATAAGGACTGACCCACGGAGCATATCCTGATGCCGATGTCATTTTGCCTTGCGCGTCGCTGCCAGGAGAAGCCAGGGCGTTGGCCGTTTCATTTGCGTTTTTTGGCTTGGATGTGTTCTCGGGTGACGCGTTACCAGCCATCCCGCTGAGGGTGAAGGTAGTGCCGCTGATGCCGCTGCTGCTACCTCCGCCACCACCGCCGCCGCCCCCGCCACAGGCCGAGAGGGAAAGCGCCAAAGCAAGCGCGCAACCCAATGAAAATGTCTTTTTCATGGTAACACCCTCCATTGAATTCTGTTTGGGTAAAAGAAATCGCCCTGTCTTTCTTAAAAACAGGCAAAGCTGTTCAGAAAAATGTCGAGCGGATGTGACGCCTTGCGTAGGTGGCCATGAGTGTTGCGATGCATGTGGTGAAAGCATAGTAAAACCAACAGGTTGTGGCCTGGCTGCTCCCTTTTTTGGCAGAAGCGACTCTCGCCGCCATGTCTATCCTTCCTGGGTTTTTGACTTCAGATAAGTAGTGGCAATTATCATTCAACATGCGGAACAATACAAGCCAATGTGATAAATTTCTCGATCTGCGTATGATAGTTGTTGACTGTTTGTTCGGTCGCTGATGCTGCCGCTGCGACAGGAGAGACATCGCGGAAAACAGTGCCAGACGATGCGTCGTGAAGCCTGTGGGCGCTCTGATTGGTAAGATACGTTCCGACGGTAGCCCCCCCCTCGTTCGGGCGCCAATAACAGCCGAATGGAATAAAGTGAACACGCATAGCAAGACAGAATCCGCAAAGCCTTCGAGCCACTCCGACCCCGTGAGCAGGGATAACGCACGATCCGCACTCGATGTCACAGAGCGTGACTTCGAAGCCCACACCCCCGTCATGCAGCAATACCTGCGCCTCAAGGCGCAGCATCCCGGTACGCTGCTTTTCTACCGCATGGGCGACTTCTACGAGCTGTTTTTCGAGGATGCCGAAAAGGCTGCGCGCCTGCTCGACATTACCCTGACCACGCGCGGGAAAACCGCCGGACAGGCCATCAAGATGGCGGGCGTGCCTTTCCATGCCGTCGAGCAGTACCTGACGCGGCTCGTCAAGCTTGGCGAATCGGTCGTCATTGCCGAGCAGGTCGGCGAGCCGGGCGCAAACAAGGGGCCGATGGAGCGGGCCGTAAGCCGCATCGTTACCCCCGGCACGATCACCGATGCGGCTCTGCTCGACGAGCGTAAAGACTCGTTGCTGCTCGCGCTCAACATCCATCGTGGCGTGCTTGGGCTGGCCTGGCTCAACCTCGCCAACGGTGATTTGCGACTGGCTGAAGCGCCCGCCGAATCCCTGGCTTCGCAGTTCGAGCGTCTGGCTCCGGCGGAAGTCCTCGTGCCCGACGGTCTTGCCTTGCCGATCATCGAGTCCCTTGCCCCGGCATTGCGGCGGCTTGCGGATTGGCAGTTCGACCCCAAGACCGGCGCCCAGTTGCTGACCGAACACTTCGGCGTTCGTGACCTTGCCGGGTTCGGCGCTGCCGATATGTCGGTCGCCATCGGCGCGGCGGGTGCGCTGCACGATTACGCCCGCGCCACGCAGCGCCAAAGCCTTGCTCATGTCACCCGGCTTATCGTCGAACGTGACTCCGAATTTCTGCGGCTGGATGCCGCCACGCGACGCAATCTCGAACTCACCGAAACCCTGCGCGGCGAGCGCGCGCCCACCTTGCTGTCTTTACTCGATGTCTGCGTCACCAGCATGGGCAGCCGCTGGATGCGCCATGCCATACATCACCCGCTGCGCAATCCTGCCATTCCCGCCGCGCGCCACTGCGCCGTGGGCGTGTTGCTCGAAGAAAATATCAACGGTCGTCCTCGTGCCGATGCGCTTCGGCGCACCCTTGCCGGTATCGCCGACATCGAACGCATCACCGCGCGCGTGGCTCTCAGAAACGCTCGCCCCCGCGATCTCTCTGCGCTGCGCGAAAGTCTTGCCCATCTGCCCGAGCTGCTCCCCACGCTTGCGGATTCATCCAGTGAGTTGCTCGAAGAGCTTGCCGCCGACCTCAAGCTCTCCCCCGCGCCGCACGATCTTCTCGCCCGTGCCATCGACCCGGAACCCGCGGCCTTCGTGCGCGACGGGGGCGTCATCGCTACCGGGTTCGACACCGAGCTCGATGAGCTGCGCGCCATCCAGACCCATTGCGGCGACTTTCTCATCAGTCTGGAAGAGCGCGAGCGCGCGCGCACCGGCATTGCCAGCCTCAAGGTCGAATTCAACAAGGTGCATGGTTTCTACATCGAAGTCAGTCACGCCAATACCGCCAAGGTCCCCGCCGACTACCGCCGACGGCAGACCCTGAAAAACGCCGAGCGTTACATCACGCCGGAACTCAAGGCGTTCGAGGACAAGGCCCTGTCGGCCCAGGATCGTGCGCTGGCGCGCGAAAAAATGCTTTTCGAGGCGGTGCTTGACGAACTCGCCCCCTCCATTCCCGCCTTCCAGCGCGCCGCCCGCGCCATTGCCACGCTCGATGCCCTCGCGGCCTTCGCCGAAGTCGCGCGCTGCCACGGTTACGTTGCCCCCATGTTCTCCACTCAGCCGGGCATCCGCATCACCGCTGGTCGTCACCCCGTCGTGGAGCAACAGGTCGAACAGTTCATTCACAACGACGCGCTCCTTTCCCCCACGCGCCGCATGCTCCTCATCACCGGCCCGAACATGGGAGGTAAATCCACTTTCATGCGGCAGGTGGCGCTCATCGCCCTCATGGCTCACATCGGCAGCTTCGTTCCCGCCACACAGGCCCAACTCGGCCCGCTGGACGCCATCTACACCCGCATCGGCGCCTCCGACGATCTCGCCTCGGGCCGTTCCACCTTCATGGTCGAAATGACCGAAGCCGCCGCCATCCTTCACGGCGCGACCGAACACAGCCTCGTGTTGATGGACGAAATAGGGCGGGGGACGTCCACCTTCGACGGCCTCGCCCTGGCCTTTGCCATTGCCCGTCATCTGCTGGAAAAAAATCGCAGCCTCAGCCTCTTTGCCACGCACTACTTCGAGTTGACGCGCGTAAACACCGAATACCCCGAATGCGCCAACGTCCATCTCGATGCCGTCGAGCACGGGCACAGCATCGTCTTTCTGCACGCTCTCGAGGAAGGTCCGGCAAGCCAGAGCTACGGCATCGAAGTCGCCGCGCTGGCGGGTATTCCAACCTCCGTCATCCGCGAAGCGCGCCGCCGGCTTCGCGCATTGGAAAACCGCGCTGTCGACGCCGGGCCGCAGGCCGATTTGTTTGCCGCGTTGCCGGAAGCGGAAGAAATCCCGCTTTCGCATCCGGCCTTGACCGAACTTGCCGGTATCGAGCCGGACACCCTCTCGCCGCGCGAAGCGCTGGAAAAGCTCTATGCGCTCAAAAAACTGCTTGGTTGATGTCTGTCTGCTATGTTTCCCTTGACCTCGAGGCTGCCCGCTACTAACATCGCGACCTTTCCGGGTTGTTAGCTCAGTCGGTAGAGCAGCGGACTTTTAATCCGTTGGTCGCAGGTTCGAATCCTGCACAACCCACCAATTTCCTGCACGGAAGCCGATACGGAGACGCTTGGCAGCGGCCCTCGGAAGTCCGATAAGCAACTGATTTAAAGCCACATTCTTAACGAGTGTGGCTTTTATTTTGCCTAAAAACATGCGGCATGGCATGTGATGTGTCATGCGCTAGCATGTCGTAAAGCGCAGCATGACCATGTCAAGTTCCAGCCCGTGCGCATTCGTTCCATGCAGTGCTGTTTTGCTTGATTGTTTCGCAGTACCGTGGATAGAATCGGCCCATGAACGCTGTCACCTTCGATACGCTCAAGTACGCCAATACGCTCAAGGAAGCGGGGTTGACGCGAAGCAGGCAGAAGCGCAAGCAAGGGCGCTTTCCGAAGTGATGGAAGTGAACCTCAAAGAGCTTGCGACGAAAGCAGATCTTTTGCAGCTTGAACAACGCATGACCATCAAGCTTGGCGGAATGCTCGTTGTCGCGATTGGCGCAATCGTGGCGCTCACGAAGCTGCTTTAAAGCTACCCCGCCGTGCGGGCATCGTCAGCCCCGATCTACACGATTCAAGGCTATCTGGCGGAGGCGGTGAGATTCGAACTCACGAACGGTTGCCCGTTGCCGGTTTTCAAGACCGGTGCAATCGACCACTCTGCCACACCTCCTGGACGCCTCGCAAACGCAAGTTTGCGAGGGCGCGATGGTGACACGGGCGTTGAATGCCCGCAAGTCTGTTAGTGCGCGGGCTTGGCCAAGGAACGCACGACCGCGTTGACTTCCACGGTTTCCTGCTTGCCCCCGGTCTCGATCACGAGGGTGAGCGGCACGGTGTCGCCTTCTTTTGCCTGCACGGTGAGATCAAACAACATTACATGGAAGCCGCCCGGCTTGAGTTCGACCGTTGCGCCCGCAGGCAGGGGAAGGCTCGGAATCTGGCGCATTTTCATGGTGTCGCCAATCATGGCCATTTCGTGAATCTCCGTCCGCCCGGCCAGGGCGGTGCGCACGTCTACCAGTTTGGCATCGACCGGAGAGGTGATTTTCATGAAAGCGCCGGTGACTTTCTGCTCCGAAACGGTTGCGCGTACCCAGGGTTCCGCAATGTTGACCTGGGCATGAGCGGCCGGGGCGGCAAAAAGCATCGCGGCAAGAATCATGGGCTGGAGAAATTTCATCATCGAGCTTCCTTATTGGTGGTTGAAGAAGGGTGAAGAAGAAGCGCCACATCAGCGGCAATGGAGTTGGCGGTACTGTGGTGCGTGACCGCCAACCTTAAACGGCCCTCGGGATCATAGATATAACTGGTCGCGGTGTGGTCGATGGTGTAACTGCCGCCAGTAGGCACCTTGCGGAAATAGATTCGGAAGGCATCCGCCGTTTCCCGAATTTTTTCCGGCGATTCATAAAGTCCGATCACATCGGATTCAAAAACGGCAGTGTATTCCCGCAGGATTCCAGGGGTATCGCGTTCGGGATCGAGGGTGATGAAGATGATCTGGAGCCGTTCGGCGTCGGCTTCAAGAAGACGGCGAACGGCGGCGGCGCGCTGCAACGCGGTGGGGCAGACATCCGGGCATTGGATGAAGCCGAAAAACACCATCACGACCTTGCCCCGGAAGTCGGCAATCCGTCGGACATTGCCGTCGGGATCGAGGAGCGCAAAGTCGTTGCCATAGTCTGCGCCGCTGATGTTGATATTGTTGAAGCGCGGCTCCTCGCCGCCGCAGCCGACCAGCGGCAACGCGCAACAGGCCAGACCGGCTCGCAGGAGCGCTCTTCTACACGAATTCATTTGTTCCTTCATACAGCACTTTCCTTCAGATGCAGGCTGGCGAAAGCTTCGGGCAGCATCAGGGTCGCCAGACTGCGTTGGGTAAACAGGTATCGTCCATCCACAATGAACCCGAGTTCTTCCCAGGGGACAGATGTGTTCAGCAATTCAATGGCGCAATCGATATTCATTTTCGCTTTTGGAAACAGGGCCAGAATGGAGCCATCGTAAGCCTGACAGGGATGTTTGAAAAACGGACGCTTGTTTCGCGTTCTTCCATTTACATAAATGCGATCCATCGTCGATTTATGGTAATCGCGCCCCCATTCCCACCAGTTACTTTCATCGAATTTCCTCACCCGGCGCGCAAGCAGCGTTTCTTTATGAAGTTCCAGATGGGGATGGCGAACATTGTAGATCATGCGCCGGGTTTCGCCCGTCGTGGCCGTGCGCGAGCAGACAAATTCGAGATTGCCTTGCGGGTGGGAGTAAATCTTGTCAGCCCCCGATACGCCGCCGACCCTGACCTCGAACAGATCGGCGAGCGGCACGCAGAGATGGGCATGCGTGAAAGCGATTTGTCCTTGCAGATGCACCATTTCCCGCGCATCCCATTCTTTATCATCCAGTCGCCGCCAGAGGGTGCGACGCGAAAAGTCGCCGCGGACGAAGCGGAAAATCGCGCAATTCGGTACCACGTCGGTGAAAAGGCGCGTGTCCCCGGTTTCACACCAGTGTGTAATCGTGCCCTGGCTGTAGAGCCAGTTATTGAGTTTTGCCGCCGAAGTCAGTTTGATGAATTCGCGCGGCACGATGAAAATCAATTCACCGCCATCGTTGAGGTGACGGATGCTTTTTTCGATAAAGAAAAGAAAGAGGTTCGAGCGCCTGTCGAAAAGATTCGATGCAAGAAGCGCGCGGGTTTCCGGGGCGATGTCCTGGCAGCGCACGTAAGGCGGATTGCCGATGATGGTATCGAACCGTTCCGTGAGAGGGAGATCGAAAAAGTCCATGACCTTCGCTCCCGGCGGCGCAATGCGGGCATCCAGCTCGATCGCTGTGCACCCCGGCAGGTGGCGCGAAAACGCGCCGTCTCCTGCCGAGGGTTCGAGTGTGCGGCCAGTTGATGTGCGCAGATCCAGCATGGTGCGCACGATGGCGTCGGGGGTGAAGACCTGTCCAAGCGTGGTGACGTCGAAAGGGTGGTTCATGTATTCCAAATCAGTATTGCAGCCTGACGACATCGCCTTTCAGCGCGACGCCAGAGACGACTGTTCCTGCGTGACATTCATATTGTTTCTCGCTACTGAAGGTTCTCTTCCTGTAGTAGCTTCTGATATTGATGACGGCATTGCCGCCTTCGTTGCGGGCGCGTTCCTGAAGCTGGATCAGCGCCGACAACATGACCCGGTTGCATGATGCTCTATCGCTCCTGTTGATCTTGTTGGTTTTCTTGTTGGTGACAACGCCTCTGGCCAGCATCGCATTGACAGGGGGATGCGATTGGCGGCCGAAATAAAACCGGATGTCACCGGCAAGCTGCCCATTGGCTCTGCCCATTTTGACGGCATCCTTGATCGGCAGATAGTACCTGGCATCGCGCGCCTGGGCGCTGACTGCGCAGAGTGACAGAGAAACGAGCAAAGCAACGAAACCGGCAAATTTCACAGGCATTTTCATGAGACCTCCCATCATTGAGGAGAAGGGAAGCTGTCGAGCTTCCCTTCGGGATTCCATTTCATTCCTTCTTCAGTCTGACGATATCGCCTTTCAGGAAAACGATGGTTTTGGCGCTTCCTGCACGGCATTCGAATTGATCATTGCTCCTGAAACTGTTGTTTTTGTAATAGCTTTCGATGTTGATGACGGCATTGGCGCCTATCTTGCGCGCCCGCGCCTGAAGGTAAAGCAATGTCGCCAGCATGGAACGGTTACATGCTTCTTCATCAGTTCTGGCCGTTATGCTGCCTTTCTTGTGGGCAACGACGTTATGAGCCAGTGTTGCCTCGACAGCGGGATGAGGCTGGTCGCCAAAGTAGAATTTGATGTCGTTCCCGAGTTTTTCTTTGCCTTCGCCCATTTCGAGAGCGGCCTGAATTGGCAGGAAGTACGCTTCGTTGCGAGCATGGGCGCTGATTGCACAGAATGACAGGGAAACAAACAAGGCAGCAAAGCCAGCCGTTTTCATGGACATTTTCATGAGCCTCTCCTCATTGTGACAGAGTAAAAAACCTGTTTCATCACTTGAATACATGCATGTCAGAACAGGCGGATGTGGTGTTCAAGCAGCACCTGCTTTCGCCCGGGATTCCTGGTCAGCGCTTCAGTTTGACGATATCGCCTCTCAGGGCGACGCTGGCCCCGGACCTTCCTGCATGGCATTCAAATTTATCGGCGCTCCTGAAAGCTTTTTTTCTGTAATAACTTTCAATGTTGATAACAGCATTGCCGCCCATCCGATAGGCCTGTTCCTGAAGGTGATGCAATGCTGTCTGCATTGCCAGGTTGCATCCTTCCTTATCATCTTTTTCGACTGACTCCTTATTGGGCCTCGCGATGGATTCTTCATGGTGTTTGTAACTGGAGCCTTGGCCTTTCTTGTGGGCAACCTGGCCTTTCCTCAGCGTTGCTTCAACATCGGGATGCGGCTGATCGGCATAGTAGAGCCTGATGGCGGCGTCGAGCTGGAGCTTGTTCGCTTTGAGGGCATCCTGGATCGGCAGGAAATACGTATCGTTGCGAGCCTGGGCGCTACCAGCACAGAGTGACATGAGCAGGGCAGCGAGACCAACCATTTTCACGGGGATTTTCATGAAGCTCTCCTGAGAAAGGCATCGATTGTTTGAACGCATACCAGAACAGGCGGATGTGGCATTCAGCCGTTTCCGCCTTTCCGCACAGGATTTAGTTCTTCAGTTTGACGATATCGCCTCTCAGGGCGACACCGGCCATGATGGCTCCTGCATGGCACTCGAATTGATCGTCGCTCCTGAATACTTTCTTCTTGTAATAGCTTTCGATGTTGACGACGGCGTTGCCACCCATGTTGCGTGCGGCCTGCTGAAGTTGAATCAGCGCCGACTGCATGGCCCAGTTGCACGCTACTTCGTCGGACTTGTTGGCGGCGTTGGTTTTTTTGTTGGTGCTGATGCCTTTGGTCAGCGTTGCAGCAACGGCGGGGTGCTTTTGGTTGCCAAAGTAGAGCCTGATGTCGTCTGCGAGTCCTTGGGTCTTGCCTATTTCAACGGCGTCCTTGATCGGCAGGAAATGTGTGGTGTCCCGGGCTTGCGCGGTGATCGCACAGAGTGACAGGGAAACAAGCAGGGCAGCGAGACCAGTCGCTTTCAGGGGCATTTTCATAAGGTTTTCCTCCATTGTGGCGGGAAAGGCGACAAAATCAATTCCATCGTTTGAAGATCAGTGACGTGTTGATACCGCCAAACGCGAAGTTGTTGCTCATCGTGTATTCACAATCCAGTGTTTGGCCATCACCGCGCACATAGTCGAGCGGCGCACAGCGCGGATCGACCTGCTCCAGGTTCAGCGTCGGCGCAAACCAGCCGGCTCGCATCATTTCGATCGTCATCCATGCTTCTAGCGCCCCTGCGGCGCCCAGGGTATGCCCCATATAGCTCTTCAGTGACGATATGGGCATCCTTTCGCCGAAAACGCTGTGGGTGGCACTGCTTTCCGCGATGTCGCCCAGATCGGTAGCCGTGCCGTGGCCATTGACGTAACCGATGGCTTCAGCCGGGAGCTCTGCGTCGGCGAGCGCCAACTGGATGGCGCCGGCCATGGTTTCGGCCTGCGGCTGGGTGACGTGGGAACCATCGCAGTTGGTCCCAAAACCGACGATTTCAGCAATTATCCGGGCGCCACGGGCGCGGGCATGTTCTAGTTCTTCGAGGATCAGCGTGCCAGCGCCTTCGCCGATCACCAGCCCGTCACGGTCACGATCGTAGGGGCGCGGCGTCGTGGCGGGCGCGTCATTCCTGGTGCTGGTGGCAAACAGGGCGTCGAAAACGGCTGCCTCCGACGGACATAGTTCTTCGGAGCCTCCGGCGATCATCACGTCGGCGCGGTTGTAACGGATGGCCTCGAAGGCGTATCCAATGCCCTGGCTGCCAGAAGTGCAGGCGCTCGATGTGGTGATGACCCGGCCTGTCAGCCCGAAAAAGACGGCAATATTGACCGGCGCGGTGTGCGACATCAACCGCAGATAACTGTTGGCGGTAAGGCCATCAAGCGAGCGCCCCTCGATGAGTCGCGTGAAATCAGCAACCGAGGCAGGCTCGCCGAGCGAGGAGCCGTAGGATACGCCGGTACGCCCCGACGTCAGCACCGGATGGCCGAGCAAACCGGCGTCGGCAAGCGCCCACTCGCTGGCGAGGCACGCTATCAGCGCAACACGTCCCATGCTGCGGGTGCGCTTGCGGGAGTAATGTTCCGGAACCTCGAACGGTGCAGCCGATGCGCCGAGACGGGTGTTGAGTCCAGCGATATCGGCCCATTCGTCCATATAACGAACGGCGTTTTGCCGGGCGCGCAAGGCGCGTTCGACGTCTGTCCAGTTGTTGCCGATCGGACTGATTCCGGCCATGCCGGTCACGACGACGCGGCGGCTGTTCATAGCATGCCTCCGTTGACAGCGATGACCTGCCGGGTGATGTAGGCGGCGTCATCGCGCATCAGAAAGGCGACGGCGGCCGCGACTTCCTCGGGCTGGCCGGCGCGCTGTACAGGGATTGCCGGCAGAGCGTGCTTGATGACTTCCGGCGATATCATTTCGGTATCGATCAGGCCGGGGGCGACACAATTGACGGTGATCTGCCGTTTTGCCAGTTCCAGCGCCAGCGCCTTGGTGGCGCCGATGATGCCGGCCTTGGCGGCGCTGTAATTGACTTGCCCGCGGTTGCCTGCAATGCCCGAGACCGACGATAGCGTGACGATGCGACCAGGTCGACGCGCCTGCACCATCGGCATGATCAAGGGGTGAAGGACGTTGTAGAAGCTGTCGAGGTTGGTTTCGAGCACCCGATCCCAGTCGACGGCCGACATGGCCGGAAAGGCATTGTCGGCAGTAATGCCGGCGTTGCAGACTACGCCGTAATAGATGCCGTGCGCGGCGATATCGGCTTCCAGCGCCTGCCGCGTGGCTTCGCGGTCGGAAATGTCGAACATCAGCAATCGGGCTTGCCGCCCAAGGGAGGCGATAGCCTCGATGACGGTTTCGGCCTGGGCGCGCTGGCTGCGGCAGTGGATAACGATGTCGAATCCGTCCTGTGCCAGACGCAGGGCAATGGCGCGACCGATACCCCGGCTGGCGCCGGTGACCAATACAGTTCTGGAAGAGGGTGGAGACATGCCGGTTTTCTGGTCGGGAAACTGCGTCATTGTAGCGCCGAAGTATTCTCGCGGGGATTTGAAGCCTGTTGAAGGTAAGCATCCAGACTATCGGGCTGGAATACAAGCAATGAGGCTTCGGCAAGCATTGTGCCGACAGCGTCATGTACCGTACAGCGCATGGCAACCAGACCATTGCCGGCCGACACTTCCTGATCGGCGGTGATGCGCAATACATCGCCGACATGAAACTGCGGCACATGGCTCTGGTAATGGCGCGTTCCAACCAGAAAGCCGATTCTGACCGGCAACTGGTTTTCCAACGCCTGCCAGCCGGTCAGAACGCCGATGGTTTGTGCCATGTACTCGATGCCGATCCAGCCGGGGACGGCAGCGCCGTCGCAAAACGGGCTGTCGATCTGGATGGTGACTTCACAGACGATGTGCGATTCGGTGGCTTCGATGACACGGTCGAGCAGCATCATCGGTGGGCGGTGCGGCAGATAATCGGCAATCGGGAGATAGCTCATGGCATCAAGGCGTCAGGTTTCGTTGAAACATCAGGTTGTTTGCAGCACCAGCGCGGTGTTGCTGCCGCCGAAGGCGAATGAAGTGGATAGCGCCGTCCGTACTGGCTGGCTCGCGCGCGTATGCGGCGCAACCAATGATAAGGGCGGATCGTTCGGATCCTGAATGCCGTCCCACAGGTGCGGCGGCAGGCGCTGGGCGCTGTCGGTCAACGTCAACCAGGCCAGCACGGCTTCCAGCGCTCCGGCTGCGCCCAGCGTGTGGCCGGTAAGCGGTTTGGTGCTGCTGGTAGGACAATGGGGGAAGAGCTTCGAGATAACGCGGCTTTCCATCGCATCGTTATGTTGCGTACCCGTGCCGTGCAGATTGATGTATCCGATGTCGGTCGCCGAACAGTCGGCGCGAGTCAGTGCTTCGGCGATGGCATGGGTTGCGCCCGCGCCATCGGGATGGGGCGCTGAAATGTGATAACCGTCGGACGATTCACCCCAGCCGGCCAGCGTAACCATGTGTTCATCCCCATCTGTTTTTCGCCGCATCAAAAACAGCGCTGCTGCTTCACCGATGTTGATGCCGCAACGATTGGCTGAAAACGGCAGACTGGGTGTTTCACTGACCGCTTCGAGTGAAGAGAATCCGGCAATGGTGAAACGGGTGAGCGTGTCGACGCCTCCTGCGATGACCAGATCGGCCAGACCAGCGGTGAGCAGTCTGGCGCCGCTGATCAGAGCCTTGGCGCTCGACGTGCAGGCGGTCGAGATGCTGTAGACAGGGCCGGTGCAACCGAGATGTTCGGCGAGCATCCGGGACGGCGAGCCGAGTTCCTGTTGGCTGTAATGAAAGCTTTCCGGAAAATGCGCTGTATGATTATGGCATTTTGCAGCGGCTTCGCTTTCAGCCATGCCCGACGTGCTGGTGCCAAGAATCACGGCGATGCGGTGCGCCGGAATGTTGCGGGCCAGATCGCGGAACGAGGGTTCGATCTGCTTGAAGGCTGCCAGCAGCAAGGCGTTGTTGCGCGACTGTTGGGGAATCGGCAAGGCAGCAAGCGATGGTAGCGGCGTATCGGCATGACCGAGCATCAGTGATCGTCCGGGGCTGTAGGCGTCGCTGTGGCGCATGCCGGGGCTCACCCCGGAGAACAGCGCCTCGCGGACATCTTCCAGTCCGTCGCCCAATGCGCAGGCCACCGCAGGCGGCAGCAATATGACCGAGTTAGGGTGCATCGTCAGTCGCCTCGCGGCTGTCGAATGTCACCTGATAGCGTAATGCATGATTGTCGAGCACGACTCGTCCCTGCCACGGCAAACCCTCAGGATAATGAATGGAAATATTGAGCGCCTCGTCGAGAAACACCTGTCGTGTTCCCTGTTTATCAAAAACTGTCCAGCCGGTCGGCAATGCGGCGCGCAAGGCGTCGAGCGGCGCATATGCTATCAGCGTATCATTGATGATGCGCGAGGCAGACAGGTTGTTAGGCAGCGGCTGCGTTTCGACGATTTTTTCGCCATCGTAATCGAAGCTGAACAGACGCGCTCCGAGCGCCAGACCGATCACCGTCAGCTTGCCGTCATGGATGTCGAGCACCATTTCCAACGCTTTCTGTCTGCCAGGCCAACTGATGACCGATCGTTGTTCGACGGTCTGTATCCCGAGCGCCTCCGGCGCCATTTTCAGCAACGGCAAGCCGCCAGAAAGCCAGAAAGAGGCGCATGCAGTCAGGGTCAGCGCCGCCAGCAGGGAGAGCAGGAAACGGGAAACAGTCATGAATACTTTTTTTAGCGTGGCGTGGAATTGTAGCAGCGGGCCAGGTTTTCAGCGTCGAGGTCAGCTTTGAAGAATATCAAAGCGCCACTGCACAAAAGATAGTCGGAGTGACGATGCGCGTGCGACCGATATTTTTACGTTGCAACAGCCCTGCGCGGCTATCACCCGTCACGAGGTAATCAGCGTTGCTTGCCAGCGCCATTGCAAGCAGGAAAGCATCGTTTGGATCGTTTGTTCCAACCTCTTCAGGCAGAGTCGGCAAGGTGCCCAATACTATTGCATGCTGCAAATTGTTGACCACGGTGCCGATGCGGTGTGGTGGCAGGATGGTTTTGAGCTTCGGATAACGGCTCACCCGCTTCAGTTCGTCGATTTGCGCCTCCGACGTGACCAGATCGAATCGGGCTGCACGCCAGGCACGGTAGATTGCATTTGGCCGACTGTGTTGCGAGATCAACGCGCTAAGCAACACATTGGTGTCAAGAATGACGCGCATCAGTGATCACGCGCCCACTGCACCGCCTCGTCGATGAGATCGTTCAACTCGGGCTCACTCATTCCCGAAGTAGCAGCCTTGGCCTGGTCGACGGCTCTCTCAAAAAGGTAGGCACGCACGGCATCGACGACAAAGCGTGACAGATCGCCCTTGCGGCCTCCGCCCTGCGCTGCAATGAACATGCGCACGGACTGATCCACGTCTGGTGATACGGCAAGGTTCCAGCGAACGGTACTCATTTTGGTCTCAGATATCTGTTGATATGTACATTTGTACTTATACACCTTTCAGGTGTTTTTTGCAGACTGCCCGGATTTCAAACCGGGGTACTGCCTGCGTCAGCGTCAGAGCCCGCATCCGGTCGGAACAGCGGCGTAAACAACCACGCCAGACTGATGCCGAGTATGGTGGTCAGTCCGATCGTCCGCAGTGCAGGCGTACTGCTCATGGCCAAGAGGCCGAACGCCGGTAACGTCAGCAACGCGGCAACGCAGATGGCGAGAAAGGCGCGGGAGTCGCTCTTTTGCGCGATCAGAAACAGCCCATAGTCGATGCCCATGCCGAATACCAGCAGGAGGGTGAGTACGTTGAGCAGTTGCAGCGGCAGACCGGCGTATCCCATGATCGCCAGAGTCCCGAGTGTGGCCAGCAGCGACGGCATGACGACCCGCCATGTCTGGCGGCGGAAGAATGCCAGGAGCGCCAACGGAACCAGTGCATAGGCAATGATGAGCACGGAGGAGAGTAGCGCCCGGTAGCGGCCCATCAGTGAGGAGACTTCTGCGGTCTTGTCGACCCATTGGGTGTGAGCGTCGCTGAATGTTGCCAGTTGGCGCGCGGTGTCGGCATCGCGCAGTCCTTTGAGCAGGACGATGCTCGAATGGCGTCCGTCGTGCGCGCTGCGGCCCTGCCACAGATAACGCAATGACTTTGTGGCCGGATGCGCCAGCCATTCATCTGCCGTCAATGGCGCGGAGAGTGGAACGGTAATCCAGTCGTCGGCAAGTTCCAGTTCTTCGGCCAGCGCGGCGCGGGCTTCGTTTAGCGTTTGCTGTGCCTGTTGCGCAGCCTGTTGCCGCTGTTGCGAGGGCAGCCAGCGGCTGATTGCATCATAGCCGGTGAGTTTGCCGGCAGCGATCAGGGGCGTCAGTTTTGCCAGCAATGCTTCTTCGTGTTGCAGCGCCTCTTCGGGCGTTTCCCCGGTAATCAGAAAAAGCTGTGCCGGGCTGGGCAGTTCGAGCGCACGGGAGACGATGATCTGCTCGCGCAGCAATTCAGGATCGGTATTGATCAGGCTGCGGATATCGTCGTTCGTTTTCAGTTGCGCAATGCCTGCGCCAATGGCGACGGCGGCCAACGCGGCAACGATCCATTGCGCGCGGGAAGCCGTCCAGCGCGGCCAGTGCTGCAACGCCTGCATCAGCCGCGTGGCAAGGGGGGTGACAGGCAGCGACGAGGGCAGCAGGTATGGGTGCCACAACATGATCGTGAGCCACGCGCCGATGATGCCGCTGACGGCAAAGCAGGCCATTTGGCGCATACCCGGAAATGGCATCAGCAGCAGGCTGAAATAGGCCAGCGCCGGGGCAATCAGCACCAGAGTCAACGGCGAGAGCAGGCGGCGGAAACGAAGCCAGCGATCCGATGCGCTCGTCCCGTTCAGATGCTGTGCCAGCACCAGCACGCCGTAATCGACGGCAACCCCGATCAGACTGGCGCCGAACACCATCGTCAGCGCGTGAAGGCGGTCGAATATCAGCCAGGTGAGCGACAGGGCCACCAACGCGCCAGCGGCAAGCGAGAGCAGGATCAGGCGCAACGCCCTGAAATTTCGGAAAACGAACCAGGTGAGCAGGATGCAGCACAGCAGCGACCCGGAGCCGATCAGCGACATCTCGAAACTTGCCTGCTGCGCTGCAGCCGTGGCGTGCAGAACGACGCCGGCGCGCAGCAGCTTCACGTCGGGAAACTGTTGCGCCAGATCGTTTCGGACGGCGGACAGATCGGCTGCAAGCCGTGTTTGCAGGTCGGATGAAAACGCGCTTTGTGTCAGCTGGTAGAGCAGAACTGCATAGTGGCGGTTTTCCGCCTGCACCATCAGCGTGTCGCCGAGAGGACGCGCCGGACTGGCCGCGCCCAGTTGCATCATCCAGTTGTTGAAGAAACCGAAGGGATCGTCGCGCCAGTTGAGCGTGCCGCCCGCGAACAACTGATAGGCGAGCGCCAGGGCGCGTTGCGCCTGTGCCGGGGGGGCGGTGTCGGCGATCCAGCGCAGGTCCTGATCGGTGACGAAACCGGCGCGGTAAGGAAAATAAAGGTCGCGCATGGCTTCGATCTGCGCCTGGGGCGCTTGCGGCGTCAGCGGCGCATCGCGCAACATCTCGCGGGTTCGCCGGGCGGCGCGTTGTGCCGTGGAGGCGTCCGGCGCTTCAATCAGCAGCACCAGCTCCCGCTCGCCGTGTTGTGTCAGGGTTTTCAGCGCGGCTTCGGCGTGCGGGTTGCGTTCGTCGACGGGAAGCAGCGCCAGGAGGTCGGTATCGATCTGGCCGCGCCAGGGCAGAATGTGGTGAAGAAGCGCAGCCGCCAGCAATGCCAGAATGCCGAGCCAGACCCTGGCCAGCGCGCGATGGCGGCGGGCATAGCGGGAATCGTCGATTGGCGTTTTACTCGAACTGGGCGCGTTCATCGGCGGTCAACGCGGCGGCGGTGGTGGTGTTGGAAAAGGTAATAAGAGTGACGTCGCCAGCCGCACTGGTCAGCGTGACCTGACGGACGACACTGTCGCCTTCCAGGGACAATGACCCGATGACGGCCTTGAGGCCGGCGTCGCGTGGCGTGAAGTGTGCTTGCCAGCCGGTGTTGCCGACAAGCTGGCCGTCGTGGTCGAAAAATTCGGCCAACGTCGATACGTTGCCGGCGAACAGCGAAAACAGGACGCGGCTGATGGCGCCCACCGCCGGTTCCTGATCGGCGCGCAAACTCATCAGCACGCGGTCGCCATCTTTTTGCAGGATTTCGCCCTGGGTGATTCGCGTGGTCTGCGGAAAGGGCGTGAGTGTGCGCCACAGTACGCCTTGCGTTTTTTCGACGGTGAAAGCGCCCTTGGCGATCAGCGGTTTTTTGATGCCCGCCAACTGGCGGGTCTGGGTGAAATCGCCGCGAATCACTGTGTCGATAGCCAGCCGGGACTGAATCGAGGTGAGCAGGGCGAGGTCGGCAGCCTGTGCCGGAATGGCAAACCAGCACAGAGTGAAGAAAGTGAGCAGTGCCCACGCTCGTTTCATTTTCATAGATAACCTTCCAGTTTTTCGCGCAATACATTGGGGCTGACGAAACACATTTCGCGGGTTCGCATGTCGACGGCAACCTGCACGGTATGGCCGTAGGTCAATCGTTTTTGGGTGACTGCGTCGCGGATTTCGTAGGCGATTTTCAGCCGGTTTTCCCATTCGACGAGACGGGCATCGAGATGGATGTGCTGCTGGTACGTCAGCGGTTGTGCATAGCGGATGAACAGCTCGATCACCGGCCAGGCGTAACCGGAAGCGCGCATCTGCGGATAGTCGTAATCAATGCGCTGTAACAGTGCGTTTCGCGCTATCTCGAAATACTGGACATAGTTTCCATGCCAACATATGTCCATCGGATCGAGATCATGAAAGGGCACGGTCCAGTCGACGCGGGCGGTGAGTGGCATCAGTGGGTTTCCTCAAGACATACATACCTGGCTCCCTCCTCTGGAGGGGAGGGTGGAGGTCGGTGGCGCCCAGAACGGGTAGAAGTTGAACCACTGAAAAGGCGCTTTGAGACATTCCGCTTCCAGTATTTTGGCAAAAGCGCCTGCGTAGGGAATGACAGCCGCTTCGCGGGTCCGGCGTGGCAAGGAAACCGATTCGGCGATCTGTCGCAGCACAATGAAGAAACCATCGTGGTGACGGATGCCGAGAACGGCGAGTAGCGGGCATTGCAGTGTCGCGGCAAGCACATAAGGGCTGACCGGGAAGCTGGCATCGCTCCCCAAAAACGGAACCCGTACAGTGCTCGTAGTGTTGCCCATCGGCACCCGGTCGCCAGCGATGACGACGAAACCACCGGCCTCGATCCGCTGCGCCAGCGTGATGGCGGTATTGATGCCGATATTGGTTACCTGAAGCAGGTCGATGTCGTGACCGGGGTCGAGTTCTTTCAGTAGCTGGTTGAAATGGGCGGCATTTTTCGTGTGCACGAGAACCGTCATGCGTATGCCTTTATAACGTTCGCCCAGTTTGCGGCACAGGTCGGTGTTGCCGAGGTGAGCGGTAACGAGAACGGCGCCGCGTTTTTGATCGAGCAGCCGATCGATGTGGCTGATGCCATCAATACGGTAATCGACCAACAGATCGGAAGCGCCAAAGGCCAGCAGCTTGTCGAGCAGGGTTTCGGAAAATGTCAGAAAATGCCGGAAGACGTTGCGCGGTGTCGGCATCGGTGTGACGCCGCCGCTGAAGTCATGCAGTCGTTGCAGATAATCGCGCGACGCCTCGCGGGCAATCCGCTTCCGTGCGTAAAACCACAGCAGGACGAAAAAAAGCAGAAAGCGGAACGGCCAGCGGCCGCAGACGCGGTAGACGCACAGCAGAAAACGCATGCCCGTCAGGCCTCCTGCTTCCTGCATTTGTGCCCAATGCATCAGCGCTGCTCCAAAAAATGGCGACCAAGCAACCTCGGCAGGCGTCGCAGCATGCCGAAGAACAGACGGGTGTGCATCCAGCTGATGCGCACGTTGTCGCGCCAGAGTCGAAAGTGCGACACGCCATCCGGCGGGTAGTGCACGGAAACCGGCAGATTGCGGATCGGTATTCCGGCCCAGTCCAGCCGCACCAGAATTTCGGTATCGAATTCCATCCGGCTCTTTGAGGCCATCGTATCGAGAACCGGCAGCGTGGCGGCGAGTGGATAAATCCGTACTCCGCACATCGAGTCACGGATGCGGAGCGACAGAGTATTGATCCAGACCCAGACGTGCGTTGCATAGCGGCTGAACAGGCGACCCGCCGGAACGCTGGTGTCGTAATGCGGAAAACCGGCAATGACTGCCTGCGGCGTTCCAAGCATCGCGTCGAGAAACGCTGGCAGCGCCGCGACATCGTGCTGTCCATCGGCATCCAGTTGCAAGGCGTGGCTGTACCCTCTCGCGTGCGCTTCGCGCAGGCCGGCAATGACTGCGGTGCCCTTGCCGCCGTTCGTTGGCAGCCGCAGCAATGACGTTGCTGGCGCGTCTACCAGCGTATCGAGCACAGCCGCGCATTCGGCGTTCGACCCGTCGTCAATCAGGATCACCGGCAGTTCCAGGGCGTGCAATGCTTGCACCACAGCGCCCGCCGTGGCGGCGTGGTTATATACCGGAACGAGCGCGACGGGTTTCATGATGCAGGCGCGGCGACCGGATGGGCAAACAGGGCTTGTCCCTGTGAATGCACGCCATGAACCGAGGTGTAGGCGAAACGCACTTCCTTTTTTTCGGGAAAGTAGCGAAGCGAGAGCGTCACCTCATCCTCAGGGCGCAGGATGCGCTGGAATCTGAGTTGCCGGAGGCCGGAGAAATGCCCTTCGATTGAAAAGTATCGTTGTGCCAGCCGTAACGCCCAGTCGATCTGGATGACGCCGGGCAGAATCGGCGTCTGCGGAAAGTGACCATCAAACGCCTGTATGCAATCGGAGAGTGGCAGCGTCATCTCCATTTCATGCGTTGCCCGGGTGGTGACGGCGAATGGTGGCAGCGCTTGCCGCTCGAACAGACGAACGATGTCGGCGGTCGTGATTTTGCCCATTGCGGTGTAGGGCAGCGACGACAGGTAACGCCAGCGGCGCGGGATGGCGATGCGCTCGAGCGAAGCCGAGAGGCATTGGCGCATCCAGCGGTCAAAACGCATCTTGCCAAGTGTCTGCATTCGGGTGCGGCCAGTCTCGCTCAATACCACGGCGGCGACGATTTCATCGCGCTCTCCGCACAGCGGCACGGTGCGTGCCTCGGTCACTTCGGGCAACGCCGAGAGCGCCTTTTCGATCGTGTCCATTGCGATCCGCCGACCTTCGATCTTGGCGACGCGATCGGCCCGGCCGGTCAATCGCCAGCCGTTGTCATCGCGCACGGCAGTATCCTGGGTCTGGAACCATTCATCGTTGGGCAGGAGCGGTGAGCGCAGTTTAAGACAGTCGCGCTCATCGAGCGCTACTGTAACGCCCGGCTGTTCGCGCCAGACACCGCCTGGGGCAAAGCGATGCATGATGGTGGCGGTTTCGGTGCTGCCGTAGATATCGATCATTTGCGTTGCCAGTCGCGATTTGCAGGTGATGGCAACATCGTCGTGCAATAAGCCGCCGGCCGAAAACGTCATGGGAAAAACTGCTGGCGAGGAAAACGTTTCCAGTTGAGCCAACCGTTTCAGCATGGATGGGCTGGTGATCAGTACATGCGGCACGGCTGCCAGGCGTACCAGTTCTTCCGGATAGTGGAACAGTTCGGTGACGATCGGATAACCGGCCCATAGCGGCCATATCAGCCGATACGGCAGACCGAACATGTGCTGATGCGGGACGGTGCCGACAAAGCGGGTGCCGGGCGGCAGGGCGTTACCGAACAGTTGTTGCAGTATTGGTACTTCGCGGCATATCTGTGCCGCCGTCTTGAAGATGCGATTGGGCGTACCGCTGGAGCCGGACGTGAAAAGCGCCAAACCGGGGCAGTCGAACGGCGGCGCGGGATCGGGGAACGCGCTCGCATCGGCCATGCTGCCGGACCAGTCGGGCAGCGTGCTGCCTTTGCAGTCGCCAACCCAGGGAAGCGGAAAAGATGCGCGCGTTGCCGGTAAATCTTCAGCTACCAATAAGGCGGTTTGACCATTCTGCCAGCAAGCGATCAGCCAGACGGTGAACGCATAAGCATCGGCGTCGTACAAGACGATTTCCGGTGCGTCGAGCTTTATCAATGCCAGACGGGCAGCGATGAGATCGGCGCGCAATGTTGCATAGGAGACCGGGGTCGTATTTCGATAAAAGGCTATGGCTTCTGGTGAAGCCGACAGCAAGGGAGGCGGCAGGAACAGGTCATTCATGGGATATCGTTGAAGAGTGACGATGCATCACACGCCGGCGGATCAACCATTCGCCGCCGAACATTACGCCCATCGCCACATAGGCGATCAGGCCGTTATAAAGCGCCCAGATGGACATGGACTGAGTCGTTGTCCACCAGGCAATACCGCCGTTGATAACGAAGAATACACACCAGGCGAGCGTGACCTTACGGGTGTAACGGACGCCTTCCGGTGGCAGTGCGGGGTCAAGTTGTCGCGCCAATCGCTCGACGAGCGTTTGCGACTGAAGGAGGCTTGCGGCGAACGCCAGCAGAAACATCGCATTGACCAGCACCGGGTAATAAAGCAGCGAGGCCGATGAACGCAACAGCAACGCAGCCACTCCGAGCAGCGCCACGCATGGCCCCACCCAGCCGAGCAGGCCGCTCACGCCTCTGCCGCGCCACGCCAGCGGCAGCAACAGCAAGCCGCACAACCATAGCGGCCATCCCTGCCAGTGACACACCCAGAAAAACAGCGGCAGGGTGATCCCGAGCAGCGCAATGATGAACGTTGGTTTCAGCGTGCGGCGGTCATCAGGCGTCTTGCAGATGGGCATGAACAGCATCTACCACGTCGCTGACGGTGCGCACCTGCTTGAAGACCTCGGGCGAGAGCGATTGCCCCGTCAACTGTTTCAGCTTGATCAGGAGATCGACGGCATCGATGCTGTCGATATCGAGATCCTGATACAGATGAGCCTCTGGTATCACGCGCTCCACAGGTATTTCAAAATGCTCGTGCAGGACGTTGCGTATCCAGTCGAGAATTTCTTCTTTGGACATCGTTGAAGGCATCGCATTTCCTCAGATATCAGCGAACGCGGTGAGCCGCGACGTAATCGGCGAGATGGCGAACCGATGAGAAGTGTTGCTGTGTATCTTTCGCTTCTGCCGACAGCGTCAGTCCGTAGCGTTTATGCAGGGCAACGCCAAGTTCCAGCGCGTCGATCGAGTCGAGGCCAAGACCGTCGACAAATAATGGCGCATCTGTGTCGATATCGGCAACAGTGACATCTTCCAGGTTCAGCGTCTCGATGATCAGGGTTTTGATTTCATCAATCAGGGCAGACATTTCAGCTCTCGGTTAAAAAAATTGGAAAGGCGCTCCGCGACGACACGCGCCATCAACGTCGGTGCGGTATCGGCGGAGACGATGCTCATTGGATCGATGTCATCGTGCACGGTCAGCACGAAGTGCGGGCGTCGCTTTGGAGCCTGATACCAGGGTTGCTGCTTGGTCAGCATCGGTTCGGTGACAGTAATGACGACCGGCGTCAATGGCAAGCGCCCACGCACTGCAATGTTGGCTGCACCGCGCTGCAACGGGTTGACCTGCCGCTCCCGCATCGCATCGATCCGGGTGCGGGTACCTTCCGGAAAAATGATCAGATTGCTACCGTTGCGTACCGAAGCGATGCAGTCTTCGACCAGTTGCGGGCCGTCCTGATTGCGGATGAATCCGCACAACGATACGGGGCCGAGCATGAACGGATTACGCCAGGCCGAAGCCTTGACCACGCAGTCGGGCTGGCGTATCAGTGAAATCAGCATCACGACGTCGATCAGCGATGGATGGTTGGCAACGACCAGCAGGCCACGGCGTTGTAATTTTTCCTGTCCGCGCACTTCATAGCTGATGACGCCGACCGTGGTCATGACCTTGCAAAAAAACCGGAAGCTCAAGCACACGATGTCGCGCGCCAGCGTCTGTCTTCGTTCCCGTTGCCATACCAGCAGCCACAACAGCGGAAATACCAGACACAACACGATCATCCCGCCCAGTCCGAACAGCGCAAAACAGAAGCCGGTGGCCGCAATGCGCCAGCATCGTTCCAGCGAAAACCGCCGCCCGGCATGCGTCGACGTGGTCATCGACAGCAGGCGCTCAGGCATGTCCCGTCTCCGATCCCGGCATGAGGCGCAATAATTGCCAGTCTGCCGTCCCTGTCAGAGGCAAGACGCTTTGCGTTTCATCGAGGACAAAGCGCAGCAGCGGCAGCGCGGAGCTGGATGTCAGCGTGGAAGCGGTTTTCATGGAAGACGCCGTATCGTCGTGGGCGAGACGGTAGTCATTGCCCGCCGCCATTTCGAGCGCAAAAGCGAAGCAGGGCGGTTCGTCGGGGAAAAAGGAGCGGAACAGCATCGACAGCGGCGCATCGCAAAACAGCAGGATCACGGAAGAGGCGCCGTTGGCAAGTTGAGAGAGCGCCTCGACCATGCCGGACAACATCAACTGATTTTCCGAGGACAGCGAGACAACAGGCGCCTGACATTGCTTCGCAATCAGAAAGAGACCGGGGATGGCATTGTGCACCGACATGCTGAACTCTTGCGGTGAGACCTTGCCTTCTGTTGCCAGCGCCTGCAAAAGGGCCGCAGACCGGCTGGTTTCGCCATAGCGGCTGCAAAAGACGATGGGCTGATCGGTGTAGGCCAGCTCAGGCGCATACAACACTTCCAGCGCGGCACGACCAAGCGCATGTGCGCGACGACGCAACAACGGCGGCATCGCGCTCACGGCGGCAGGCTCCTCGTGGCCGGGAAGCGATGATGTTTCCTCATGTGCCCAGGCTTGCCACTTGTCGGCGTCGTCCATGCCGGACGTCCAGGCGCTCCAGCGAAGAAAGGAAAACTCAGGTAAGGGTGATGAAGCCATGGTGAGTTGAAAGCGCGCAGTCACTACATAAAAAATGACAGCCGCGCCTGTCGGATGCCTGGAAAACTTCCTTGAAGAGGGAACATCAAAAATCAATTTCGATACCGATTTTAACCGATTTCCCCTTTATACGTGCGTCACATGCGAGCAGCCGGCGCGGGTTGGGCGGGCGGCGCGGGAACGGGTTCGGCCAGATGGAGGGAAAGGTTGAGCAGAACGAGCGCCAGCACAATGAGCGCGAAGTAGATTTTTTGCACCGTGGGACTCGGATAGCGGCGGACTTCGGCGTATTGGTGGCGCAGAAAGATAAACGCGAGCAGCGCGATGACCGCAAGGGCAGCGCCGAGCGTGCGTGCGGCGAGGGGCCCGAATTGGTGGCCTGATATCAGGTTGTCGCGCACGGGCATGAGAAACTCCGGCGCAAGGACGAGCAGGTAAAGTCCGCAGAACGCGCAGAGTACAAACATCATGACCAGACAGGCGCGCAGCATGGGGAAACGGTTCCGGTGTGCCTCAGGGCGGCGGGAACAGCTCGCCGCTGCCCGATGGCGGAGTGAGGCCGAAGTGTTGCCAGATCGTGCGCGTGACGATGCGTCCGCGCGGGGTGCGTTGCAGGTAGCCTTGCTGGATCAGGTACGGCTCAATGACATCCTCGATGGTGTCGGGGGACTCGCCGATGGTGGCGGCGAGGTTGTCGAGACCGACCGGGCCGCCGCTGAATTTTTCGAGAATGGACAGCAGGAGCTTGCGATCCATGACATCCAGGCCGAGGATGTCGACGTCGAGCATCCTGAGCGCGGCGTCAGCAACCTGAACGGTCACTTCGCCATCAGCCCTGACTTCGGCGTAGTCGCGCACGCGGCGCAGCAGGCGGTTGGCGATGCGCGGGGTTCCGCGGGCGCGGCGGGCGATTTCAAGCGCGCCCGCCTCATCGATCCTGACTTCGAGCAGCCGCGCCGACCGGCGGACGATGAAGGCCAGTTCATCGGGCGAATAGAATTCGAGCCTCGAGGCGATGCCGAAGCGATCCCGCAGCGGATTGGTGAGCATGCCCGCGCGGGTGGTGGCGCCGATGAGGGTAAAGGGCGGCAGGTCGATCTTGACCGAACGCGCCGCCGGACCTTCGCCGATCATGATGTCGAGCTGGAAATCCTCGAGCGCCGGGTAGAGGATTTCTTCCACGACCGGGGAGAGGCGGTGGATTTCGTCGATGAACAGCACATCGCGCGGATCGAGATTGGTGAGCAGCGCGGCCAGATCGCCCGCGCGTTCGAGCACGGGGCCGGAGGTCTGGCGGAGGTATACGCCCAACTCGGTAGCGATGATATGCGCGAGCGTGGTTTTACCCAGTCCGGGCGGGCCGAAAAGCAGCACATGGTCGAGCGCTTCGTGCCGGGCTTTTGCAGCGGCGATGAAAATTTCAAGCTGCTCACGCGTCTTCATCTGCCCGACGTACTCGGCTAACCGTCGCGGGCGCAGGGCGCGTTCGATGGCGTCTTCCTGGGTCACGGCGGGCGCGACGAGGCGGTTGTTTCCGGACAAGAGGGCATCGGTTTCGATCATGGGGCGAAGTGTAGTGGAGGAGCGTGCGTTTTTATAGGCGCGTGGCGGCATTTCGCGGATAATCCGCATTTGGCTTATGGTTTTTGCTTCAACGAGTAGAGGAACAAACATGATAAAGGCAGGAATTGTCGGCGGAGCTGGCTATGCCGGGGTTGAATTGCTGCGGATATTGGTCGGACATCCGGCAGTGCAATTGACGGCGATCAACTCGCACGCCGAGGTCGGATTGAAGGTGTCCGACATGTTTCCAAGCCTGCGTCGCCGGGTGGAACTGAGCTTCATCCCCCTGGATGATGATGCGTTCAAAAGCTGTGATGTGGTGTTTTTCGCCACGCCCAATGGCATTGCCATGCAGCAGGCGCCGGCGTTGCTGGCTGCCGGGGCGCGGGTGATCGATCTGGCCGCCGATTTCCGCATTCGCGACGTGGCGGAATGGGAAAAGTGGTATGGCATGCCTCATGCGGCGCCCGAATTGGTGGAGGAAGCGGTCTACGGGCTGCCGGAAGTCAACCGCGCGCAGATTCGCGGGGCCAGGGTGCTGGCCAATCCCGGTTGTTATCCGACCGCCGTGCAGTTGGGTTTTCTGCCCTTGATCGAGGCGGGCATCGTCGAATGCGGACATCTGGTTGCGGACGCCAAGTCCGGAGTTTCGGGGGCCGGGCGCAGGGCGGAGATATCGAACCTGTATTCCGAAATCACCGACAGCTTCAAGGCGTATGGCGTGGGCGGTCACCGGCATCTGCCGGAGATTCGCCAGGGGCTTTCCCGCATGGCGGGCGGAGCCCAGGTCGGGCTGACTTTCGTGCCGCATCTGATCCCGATGATTCGCGGTATTCATGCCACGCTCTACGCGCGGCTCACGCGTGACATCGACGCAAGGGCATTGCAGGATTTGTTCGAGTCGCGCTTCTCCGGCGAAGCGTTCGTGGATGTGCTGCCCGCAGGCAGCCACCCGGAAACGCGCTCGGTGCGGGCCTCCAACATGTGCCGGATTGCGGCGCATCGACCGCAGGGCGGTGACACGGTGGTTGTGCTGTCGGTCATCGACAACCTGGTGAAAGGCGCGGCAGGACAGGCGGTGCAGAACATGAACATCATGTTCGGGGAAGAGGAAACCCTCGGGCTGGACATGATTCCGGTCAGTCCGTGAGTGAAACTGCACTTTGACGTTGCCGCGCGCAAAAGGCATCATATGCGGCTTTCCCGCGGGACAACCCACAGAGCACGATAGGAGACAAATGATGAATGCCGACACTCAGGATTTTCTGGTGTTTACCGACAGCGCGGTCAGCAAGGTGCGTGCGTTGATCGAAGAAGAGGGCAATCCCGCCCTGAAGCTGCGCGTATTCGTGAGCGGCGGCGGCTGCTCGGGATTTCAGTACGGCTTCACGTTCGACGAAGAAGTCGGCGAGGACGATGTGACGCTTGAGAAGGGCGGCGTGACGCTGCTCGTGGATTCGATGAGCTATCAGTACCTGGTTGGAGCCGAGATCGACTACACCGAGGAACTGGAAGGTTCGCAATTCGTGATCCGCAATCCGAATGCAACCAATACCTGCGGCTGCGGATCGTCGTTTTCGTGCTGAACG
>Ga0209737_10000611_pt1 | contig 28446 bp, 18 predicted proteins | sample TergutCu122P3_FD_187284 | JGI IMG/M metagenome (GOLD analysis project Ga0209737, IMG submission 187284) | Cubitermes ugandensis P3 segment gut microbial communities from Kakamega Forest, Kenya - Cu122 P3 (SPAdes) (version 2) | ecosystem: Host-associated > Arthropoda: Insects > Digestive system... | reverse complement strand
TTTATTTTTTTTACTGTGAGCTTTATGCTCTGTAGTTCTGCACTTGCGCAAGGATACTCGGCAAAAGCAAAGTTAGATTCTGCGCAAATACTCATTGGCACAAAACAGTTTTCCTCGTGTGATGGGTAGTGCGTGGCGGCAAAAGACAATGTGCTGCGGCAGGGTGGGCAAAAAACGTGACGCAAAAAAGACAACAGAAGGGTGGGCGCGGGTGGGGTTTAACACTGAAACCTTGAAACCTAACTTTGAAAGATATAACGTTGATTTTGAATATATTAAAGACAACTCTATTAAAGCCTTGAGAGGTAACCTTGAAACCTCTATCATCATCTTTGTTGAACGGAATTATTAGGTAGGTGTTATGCCAATGGCGTTTTTGATTTTTTGCAGAGGATGTTTTTACCATTGAGTTTCAATATGTCTTGAAATAATTCCATTCCTGTTGCTTTAGGTCCAAAATTGATTGCGACTAAGTAATTTAAAACTGACGGATGGTATTCGATATACATTTGTTTAAAATCGTGGCTTACTTTGATTTCGCTATTTTTGCTATCCAAACGGCAGATTCTTACAATTCTACATTCTTGTTCTTCTTTAAAGGCAATGTGTTTCGTGAGATAACATAAATTGATAAGTAATTCGTGTACTATTGTTGGGTCTAAGCCTTTGACAAGTTCCCTTAATTCTTTCATCTTATCATTAATAATATCAATAATTTCTGTTATTGTTGTGTTATAATCTTTTATTCTTTCTTCATTCTTTTCTCTATGAAAAAGAAAATTTTCTTTATGACCAACTGTTTCAACTCTAGGTATTTCTATATCAGGGTCAATATAAATACATCGAAAAAGAGGATGTTTTTTTTCATCATATTTATTACTTATAAGTGGCGCATCATACTCTAAGTTTCTAAGATCGGGATTTGGCACCGGTAAATGCAAATTGGCTTCATTGCTAAAGAAGGTGTTTTTGAAAATAAGAGCTACTCCTGTGCCTTCTATTCCATTTTCTTTACCATAAAGCCTATACTGGTTTAAACAATCATGGTTGAAAGTGAAGCAACCGGCAAAAGTTCCGTATTGTGTAATGTTTTTTTCTAATTGATGATTTTCCTTTCCGAACATAAAATCAAGTAAAACTTTACCTCACCATAACTTGCTTGTGCGCATCCCAAATTAAAGTAAAAGTCTGCTTTTGCTTTAGACAAGTTTATGGCTTCTTTGAAGTTATCAATAGCATTACGATATAGAGTTTGGTCAAATATGAACTCCTCTTTTTTTAAGTTAGCTAAATGGATATAGGCTATGCCACGATAGTTGAATGTGTTTGCTAATACTAAGGGATTTTGGATTTTATGATTATACTCAATAGCATTGTTAAATTTTTCTATGGCTTCTCTAAATAAAGATTCTGATGGCTTTAATATTGCTAAATAAGAAAGTGTAGTACCCCAAAAAGTATAAGTGGCAAAAGCATCTGTTGTATTTAGTTCTAATTGCATTGCTTTTGCATATTTCCTACAAGCTTCAATAAATAGTTTTTCATCTCCTTTTATAATAGCTAAAGAAGAAAGTGCATATCCCCATTGAAAGTAGGCTTTTTCAAAATTTTCATTTATTTTGATTGCCTTTTCAAATTTCTTATATGATTTTCGGAATAGTTTCTCGTCTTCTTTTATGTTAGCTAAGTAAGAAAGTGCAAGTCCCCAGCCAAAGTAGGCTTCTGCAAAATCCTCACATATTATGGTTGCCTTTTCAAATTTCTCAAAGGATTCTGTATAGAGTGCTTCATTTTCATTAATCTGTGCTAAATTAAAACAAATTTGACCCCATTGATAATATATTATCGGATTATTTTCTTCCAGCTGTATGCTTTTTTTACAACACTCTATTGCTTCAACATAATTTTTCGATTTAATTAATTGATCGCATTTATCAGATAGTTCATGTATTATTTTCTCTTTCATTGTTTTATTAAAAAAAAACTCATTTGGTAAAAATTTATCCGACATTTCCGACACGATTCTGACATTTATCCGACATTCGTTATTAAGTTATCAAATTAATTTTATCTCTCAAGTTTAAATCATCAAATATATCTTTCTTATTCTGTGTGGATAGAGATTGTGTATTTAGCAGTATTTTGATTTATAGAATATTTTGTAATTCAATGTTTTGCAAATAAATTGATGTATTTTATACTTAATAATTAGCATTTAGTTTATTTATTAAACAGTATTTTGATTTATAGAATATTTTGTCCATCTTCTTTCGCCGGTTAGAGATAGTATTTTGTTGTTAATCATTGCTTTTAAACATCTGATTAATTGTGGTTTGGGTATTTCGTTTCCTATTCTTTCGTGAATCTCACTGATAGAACTGTGTTCATAAATAAGCAAATCTTGATAGATTAATTCTTTTAGCCGGTGGCTTTCAATGCGTTTTAAATTGGTTTTCCCCTTAAAGTTCGTTTGTTTTAGAATTTTGGGATTGATAACATATTTTGTTGCTTTTGTTTTATCAATAGAAATGATAATGTTTAGTTCTTTCAAACGACCAATCCATGAACGAAGATTTTCGTCGTCTTGAAGTTCAAGCAGGCGAGATAGTTCTAATGCCGAAATACTGTTGTATTGAACAATTATTCCTAATGTAATTACCTCTTTTTGTCGAAGTTGGTATTCCAAATTAACTCTATTGAGAAACGAAATTATCTCCGGTTTCATAATTTGTTTTTTCACCACTGCTTTTACACTATCATCGCCGACAATAATTTTTGGAATTTGCTTGCCGTTTATCAATAATGTTTCATAAACTTTGTCGTAGCCGGAGCCTTCTCGTTCCATTAGCATTAAATCGTAAAAAATTTGAGATAATTTTTCATTACGCCTTACCGACTTATGTAAAATATTGTTCGGGGTAACTCCAATGGGCAACAAACCCGGATTACATATTTCTAAACGATCCGGATAGAGATTTATAAAAATATCGCCTCGTGTGGTATATGGACGGTGAACTAATGCGTTTGTAAATAATTCTCGTACAACTGCTTCCGGATAGTTTGAAATAAATTGGCGAAACATACCATCAGACACTTCAATGCCTTCTTTCCAATCGGGTATCTGAGTCCAAACAGCTTCTAAAAGTTCGGCAGGATTGAGCGTATAATCGTCCCATACAATTTTATTTACACGATTGCCCATTTCATCATATTTAAGAAATTGAACAACAGGAGAATATGATAGCTTTGCGCGGTCGTTTCTTTTTCCTAACCAAAGAACCCCCAAATTAGTAAGCCAATCGCCATCAGACATTAAATAATAGTCTAAGAGTTCGTTGGGTGATTTTTCTTTCACAAAACTTGATACGCGGTTTGAATGGCGAATATCATAAACAAATTTTGCTAATTTTTGTTCATCATAATTGTTTTTAGAAACATTTTTTACCGGCTTTGTTTCCCACACAAATGCCGGTTTATCGGAAAAAAGCCGCGAAAGTTCATCGGGCAATAGTGGAACGGTGGTGTCGGCTGAACGGTAGTAATATTTGCCATCCGTAGTAGATGCAATTGTTGAGGCAGAGTATAATACTTGTACACGAACATATTGCCCGGCGTTTTCCGCAGTTTCAATATTGGCAACAATTCCTACATTTACCGTAAGTTCTGATATTCGTTTTTGGATTTTTGCAGGTAAATCTTCCGGAATTTTCTGATTACATTCCGGTAATCCGGCTTCATCTTCTATACCAATATCAATAATCCCACCCCGAAGATTGGCGAAAGCGACACAATCTTTTGCTAATTCATCCCAATTTGCCGTTTTCCCTGTTACTACTTTTATTGATTTTTTATCGTAATTTTGGCTTTCTCGCATTGATTTTTATTTTTTTGCAAAAAAACAAAAAAAACATCACTGTTGTTTATTCTGCCGTGAATGGCAAAGTTTTCGATATCTGCCAATGTTGGGACGAATTTTAACAGTAATTCAACAAGTCTCGCGGTATTGTTAGTATTTCTTTTTCATATCTATTGCAAAGGGCAATCTTAGCTGTTGTAACACGTCATTTACTTCCTTGATGACGGCGCCGTGGTGTCGTTCTGAAAAGTAATATCCCTTTTGTGTAATGTTTAGGATGTTTTCTTTGCTGAAGCCGTTGATTAGGGAGGCAAATGTTGCTAACGTGGTTAAATCGTTTGCGCTTCTTCCTTTTCCTACTATTTTTAATAACTCAAAAATAAGGCAGGTGGAAATTTTAAGGTTGTTCGCATTCATGTTTACCTCATCGGGGGAATCCGTAAAAGTAACAGACAATTCTTTTACTTTTTGGTAGTAGATGATGACAGATTCTACTTTCTTTAAGAAGTTTTCTGCATCTAACGCTGTTTGTTGATAATTTGCACGGGCTTCATGTAAATAAAGCTCTTTTGCGTTAAGGTCTGCAATAGTGTCAGCCTTACGCATCAATTCTGAAAAATTTAATTGATCCATGACATTAATATTTTATTTTACTGTGTTCTGTGTAATAATAATGTTGCATTCTACATCTGTAGCATTTTACAGATATAAAATGGTTTGTTGTTCTTCATGCTCTTTTTCAGGTCCCAAGTGAAAAAGGCAGTTTTAGTTATGGAGACATGGTGTTTAATGATTAGGGGTTAATGATTAATGTTTTTTTTGTTTATGGGTTAATAGGAGAATCTGTGTTTCTTTGTGAACTCCGTGTCTCTGTGCTTCAAAAAATATTCAGCACAGAGACACGGAGAACAAAGAGATTATAATTGTTAGTTTTTTGATAACCTTTTTATCGTTATTCCATAATACATCTCACACTGATGGCATCCGTTTTCGTGATGTCCATAATTTCTAATATATTACAATTATAACGTAGCACGCCTCCAACACCGGTTTCAGATGCAGGGTCATCGGAAGACCACCAGGCCGTGTAGCCATATAAATTCTCAAAGCGTTTTATCGTACCATTGTACTTACCTGCAGCACGCATGTCGGCTCCTGTATTGTTGGTATGGTCATTGGGGGTTAGCCAAAAATCAGGGTGTTTCAAATGAACTACATCATGCATGTTCAAAGAAGCCCATTCAGAAGAGGTTGGGATACGCCAGCCTTCAGGGCAGATAGAACGCTCTCCTGCGCGAGTGGGTTCAGGAAATGCAGATGCGAAAGTATAAAGCAATCCAAAATCAATTTTATACTGGGAAGAATCAGGGAAGATTGGGTGGTAGTACGGTTTGGCAAATGGTATATCGGTTCCATCCTGATATTTTGTACCGCGTATATTTTCTTTGAACCAACATTTTCCCACCAATTCAACTACATTGTAAGTGATACTATTGGCAGCATCATATACTGTAGCCGGACAAACAAGACACGGCGTAATGGTTAAATGCAGCGTTACAATGCTGTCGCAGCCGGCAACGGTTTGGTAGGTATGCATATAATCTCCGCTGGTAGTGTGGGTGCCGCCGTCCCAGGTGTAAGTATCACAAGCAGTATCCCAAAATTCACTGGCAGCAAAATCATCAATCGTTAAGTGCAATGTTACCAAACTGTCGCACCCATTTACAGCAGTAAATGTATAGGTATAATCACCGCTTGCAGTATGTGTGCCTCCGGCCCAAGTATAAGTACCACAGGCAGTAATACTAAATTCTGTGTCGTAAGATTCGTTAATGGTTAAATGCAGCGTTACAATACTGTCACAGCCGGCAACGGTTTGATAGGTATGCATATAATCTCCGCTGGCAGTGTGGGTGCCACCGTCCCAGGTGTAAGTATCGCAAGCAGTATGCCAAAACTCGGAAGTCGCGGATTCGTTAATGGTTAAATGCAGCGTTACAATGCTGTCGCAGCCGGCAACGGTTTGGTAGGTATGCATATAATCTCCGCTGGCAGTGTGGGTGCCACCGTCCCAAGTGTAAGTATCGCAAGCAGTATGCCAAAACTCGGAAGTCGCGGATTCGTTAATGGTTAAATGCAGCGTTACAATACTGTCGCAGCCGGCAACGGTTTGGAAAATATGTACATGCTCGCCACTTGTGGTGCGCATACTGCCACCCCAATGATAGCTTTCGCATGCGGCATGAAAAAACTCGGTGATAAACATTTTATTAATGGTTAAATGCAGGGTTACAATACTATCGCAACCATCATCCGTTTGATATGTGTAAGGATATGTACCGCTTTCATCGTAAGTTCGGCAATCCCAAACATATTCCTCGCACACGGTAACATAAAACTCGTTGGTTATCTCGCAGTCGTCTGTCGTTATTGTAAATTCTAAAAAATTCGGATAAGCTCCTAATATTCCATTATATTCATACACAAGTGTTTCCTCAACGATATACTCTTTTGCTTTGGCATGGTCATACACCTTGTAACTTACCTGTTTTCCATTATCTTCAGGACTTCCATATACATTTGAAAAAACAAGATGAGGATATCCTGGCCATCCCACATCAAATATACGATATGTTCCTCTACACGCACCGTCAATAAAACAGGCAATTTCAATTTGGTAGTCTTCAACGCCTTGCAATTCAACGCCATTGATATAAATAAGGCCTGTTACTGCCATAAAATTGTCGTGGGTTCCTATTTGATAGTGCCAGTGGTTTTCCTGCGCCTTTGCCGAAAACAGGCAGAAAAGCAGAATGCAGAAAGTGATGATATGGGTTGAAAATTTTTGCCCCATACTAATAATTGATTGATTTTTTTTCATAAAAATTTGATTTAATGATTAATGATTATTGATTAATGTTTTGCAATTTTTTTCGTTACTACGCCACGCTCGGTTTGTGTTTGTAGGAAATAGATGCCATTTGGCAAATGGGAAATGTTGACAACCACCCCGTCAGCCTGCGGTTGCCACCCCTCCAATGAATTGGAGGGAAATTTTGTTTCGGGGTACAATTGAGACGCAGAGCAGGTTACTACATTTCTTCCGTACACATCAAAAATTACGATACTTTGAATTTTAAACTTTGAACTTTGAACTCGTAATTCTCCTGTTGTTGGGTTCGGATAAACCATAATTTGTAACTCGTAATTCGTAATCCCTACCGTTTTCTTAAACATCGCTGTAATCGTGCCATCAGTGTGCACATTCTCGAATTTAAAGCTCTCCACTTTACCTGTGCTTATGCCGTTTACCCATACATCGTCTATTTCGTAGCCGGTAAAAGCAGTGATGGTAAATTCTATATCACCTCCCTCTTGCACTTTTGCTTCGCCGTACGGGGTAATGTTTCCAAACACAGGATTGTTTACGGAAGATACTATTGTATAGAGTGGTACAGTGGTTTCTTCTGTCGTGAATATTGCTTCCGGGCTTTCCGGCGATGCCAAATGGGTTGCCGTTTCCGCTTTGCGCTGGGTAAACGTGTAGTTTGTTTCAGGTGTTAATCCTGCAAATGTGGGCGAACTCTGATAGTCACCGCCATTGATGTTGTATTCGCATCCGGCAATTGTATTTAGTATAATAGTTGTAGCTGTAACGTCATTAAGAGTGGGTGTAACAGGCGCCGTTTGCACAGCTTTCGTTACTTCTGCTGTGGGATACGAGATTACACTACCGCTACAGTTTGCAGCTGTGACTACTAAGGTTATCGTGCTGCCAATATCAGCCTGTACAAGCGTATAAGTCGAGTGAGTGGCATCTGCTATGTTTGTTTCGCCGCGTTGCCACTGATAGATCAATTCGCCCAAATCTGGAATCATCGGATTTGCGGTCAATTCTATTGTGTTTGCAGTTAAAGTTTCGTCAAATACTGTGTTTCCGGTAATGCTTACAACACCGCCCAAAATGCTCTCAATTATAACCGTTATTTCATATAGCGTTGGATAACCCAACAAGCCATTATATTGGTATGCAGGCGTTTGTTCTGCAGTATATTCAGTTGCTGTGGCATGGTCATATAGTTTGAAGGTTATTGGCTTGCCGTTGTCTGCAGGGCTTCCCCATACTTGTAAAAAAACAGGAAAAGGATGTCCCGGATATCCCATATCATACAAACGATAAGTTCCTCTGCACACATCATCTATAAAGCCGCCAATTTCTATTTGCTCATCTTCCACGTCTTCTAATTCTACTCCATTGAACAGAATACAGGCAGCTATCGCCATATAATTGTCGTACTGCGTTATATCGGGATTCCAGTGGTTTTGTGCTTTTCCTGAAAACAGGAAGAAGAACGTAAAGAACACGTACAGTAGAGACGCGGCACGCCACGTCTCTACCTTTCTTGTATTCAGTATTTTTTTCATAGTTTTCTTATTTTTTAATGAGCTTATGGATCGTTGTTTCTCCGTTTATGGTAGCGCTGAGGAAGTAAACGCCTTGCACTAAACCTGCCATATCTATCGTTTTTTCCACAAAGTCTTGTTTTGATAAAATCGTTCTTCCAACTACATCCGTGATGTTTATTAAATCGATTTTATCAGTGGTATAACTAATATGCAACAAGTCTGTTACAGGGTTCGGATAGAGCGTGATAGCGGTGTTGTTTACGTTTATATCCTCAATTCCTACGGCAGAAGTTTCAAAGGAAATGATATAAGGCTGATCGAATGTTCCGTGTATGGCATCGGCAACAAAGTTCATTTGTTGTTGTGCCAAATATTCCATGCCTGTAGTGTGGTCGTAAACTTTGAAAGTGATTCTTTCGTTGCTTTCGCCAAATACGAGAAGGAAACCCATAAAAGTATGTTCTATGTCATACGGCACATGCATCATTTTAATAGTTCCTCTACATTCCTCGCCTGCAAATGCTGCAATCTCAATAATTCCCTCTTGCAATTCTACATTGTCTTGCAACACTATCGAGGTTACCGTCATGTTGCCCGGATATTTGTGTACATCCACCGTCCAGCGGTTTTCTATAGTATCGGGAGGCGCCATTACACCGTAAGTTTGTGATGCCGTACTGGGGTAGTTGAACGTTTTGGGGGTAGTTGCCTCCGAAAAGTACATATACCCTTCTCCGGCACGCATATAGTTCAAACTTCCTATCCAGCCAATGGGCTCCATGTACATGCGATATCCGGTTTGTCCCTTGATTAAGTCTCCAAACTGCGCATTCAATCCTGCTAATGCCTCATTAACCGGAAGCGTAAATTGCGGAATATAACCCAACCAGTTCCAACCGCCCACTATAGAAATGGGCGAAGTAGCCGGATTCGCCGCTTTGCCGTCGAAACGGATACTACCCGCTGCATTGGTTTTCAACATATACATACTTTCTTTGTTTATGGCGGTAAGCGAGCCAAACCACATAGGCGCCTGAATAAAAGAAATCTGTCCTTTCAGCAACTCGCCGATGCTCCCGATTCTATCCCTGAACTGCTGTACAATAGTGGGATTGCTATTGGTTACATTTACCGAAATCCAGTTCCAGCCATTGACAAGATTCAACGTTTGTTCAATGATGTCGAGCGCATTGTGAATCACCGGAGTTGCCAAATTGCCTTTTATAGAATTTGCCACGAAAGTTATATTTTGCAGTACGCCACTTATCTTTGATTCTATTACGGAATATATGTTTCCTGTGCTCGCGTCCCAAAGTTTGAAAGTAATGGTCTGCCCTGTATGTACGCTGTTTCCATACACCGTAAGAAAAGTATAGTATGCGTTGAGTTGTGAAACATAAACCGGAGAAACTACACCTACACATTCATCGCCGATAAAGGCGCCGAGTAAATCGTTTTCATCTTCCTGAAAGATACCTTCGATGGTAATTTGTCCTGTGATGTTCATGTTAAACTCGTAGTTGGCGGGGTTCACGTTCCAGTTGGGGCGTTGGCCGGTAACTTTCACTTGAACGGGCAGGATTTCGGTAACGCCATTTCCGCTGGTAAGCCCGATGCCTGTTTCGTAACTGCCGATGTTAATGCCTTGAGAAATAGTAAAGGTTAATTCTCTGTTTGCCAAAGGTGCTAAACTGCCCACAGGATAGTTCACACTCAGCCACGAAGGTAGATTTTCGATAGTGTAATTTATAGTGGTACCTCCTGTATTTACTATTTTGGCGGTAAAAGTTTTCGATTCTCTTTCTTCCATCTTCTGATAAATGGGGTCTGTATCCCATCTCAGCGAATTGCGCCTTACAAATGCCGTCCATTGTTCGGTATTGCTCTTGTTGTTGCGCATATCCCGAACATTGCTTACGGTAATATTGAGTTGTGTGCCTTCAACACGGGCAAAATAACTTGGCGCAAGTGTGAAGACAATCTTATTGTTGGAAGCCACGTAGGTAAACGGCACCTCTTCTACCGGACGAACATCTTTTAGCGGTACATCAATTTGTTGGGAGCCAGCACTTCCTTCACATGTTAAGTTATCTGTTATTGCCTGATTGATATTTGTCGGCGTCACCGTAATTAAACCGTTGGGTTGTCTGGTGTAGGTTTCAAACGGATAATAGGCTTGCAAGCCGGCTTCGTTGCCACGCAGTTTACTGTTTTTGTTCAGTAAAATATTATCACGGGTAAGTGCGCTGTTCCAAATACGAATTTCATCGAAACTACCGGCAAAATAATCGCTGAAAGTATTGAGTATCCGTTTTACGCCGAAATAAAAATAGTCGCTTGAAAAGTCTCCGAGCAAACTTTCAGGAAATACTGAGGTATTCACACCATCTATAAAAACATTTACGTTACCAAAACGCTTTATGGATATGGCGATGTGGTGATTTCCGCCATCCATTAAATTACCGGTGTTAAATTCCCGTATGAATATTTCATCCACTAATCCCGTAACAAAGTTTGCTGCTTTTTTGTACAGTTCAAGCCTGCCGTTTTCGTTTATCTTAATATAACAGTTGTCGTTACAGAAAAGCGTTTTCCCTACCGCGGTAGCGTTCGGGATGTTGAACCAAAATTCAAGCGTGCAATCGGTAAATATATTTAACGGATAGGTAGAGGTTGGAATAGATAAGTAGTTATTAGTTCCATTCGTGATTTTTGAATACCCCATAGGGTAAAAATACCAGCCGGTGCTATTCAATACAAGATGGCGGGCGCGGGCTTTGTCTCGGGCTACAGTACCTTCTCCCTCGTCCATCGGCCAGTAGCCTATCAGTCCGTATTCTCTGCCCGATTTCAACTTGCTCTTATCTCCCGTAATGGCTGCATACTCCCGTTTTATGCCATAGAAATGGAGTTGCGAAATGCCGGTCATAAAGCTGTTTGAAAATGTAAAATCGTTTCCTACTATAAGATGCCCTTGAACCGGCGGGATGGCGGTTAATGGTATTTTGTTAAAGAGAAGGTTGTCGGTTGCCCCTTCAAACTCGAAAACAGAAACGGTGTTATCATCTCGGTCGTAAGCCATAGCGATATATTTCCATGTTTCGTCAATGGCAATAGCGGTTGTTGAAGTATAAGATTCTTCGCCAATTTTTAATACGGCATGTCCTGTAGTGTTGAAGCCGAGCGAGATGTTGTTTCCGGCATCGCCGAAAGCGAATAAGGTAGAAGATTCACCAAAAAAGGGCGCAAAGGTAAAAAACCATGCTTCAATAGAGAAAGAGCCGCCTGTAAAAATAGGCATTTCAGTTCGTGCATATTGATTGTAATTATCAGAAACAGCAATTCCCACATTGGGCTCTGCAATTTCCTGTTCATTCAATATGCCCGAAATGGTAAAATTGTTTTGGGTAAGCATGCCGGTTTGAATATCTTCATTGAAAGTAATAGAGAGTTCGTCTCCAATACCCAAGATACCGTTTGTGGGCGAAGGTGCGCCAAGGGAAGTGGGACGGCGTACATCTTTATACCCGGGTACAGCATCGGTGGTGTAACTTGAAAGTACATCTACAATAGTACCATCGGGAAGTGCATTTACAGAGGTCACGGTGGCGCGAATTTCGTAAGCGCCATCGGCATCAGGCATTTTCCATGGATAAATTAATTGAGAACGTGTTCCAATATCTTCTTTCAAGCCTTGCGCTTGAGGATATAAGGAAGATTTATAGAAAGTCATTACCGTATTCCAGGTTGGGGAAGCAATCGGTCTATATTGCAATTGTATATATCCGAAATTGGGGAAATTGATGTCGTAATTATTAATTACCACATTTAAGGTATCACCGGTAGGGTTGTCGGTATTCAATATCCAATTTGGGGTGGGTTCGGCAATTGCCACATCGCTTACTCCGGGGATAAAATTTACTTTAATAGTAGCATTATCCGAAATTTTGCCTTCGCAAGAAGATTTGAATTGAAGTTCCAAGTCGTAATCTTCAACGGACCCTTTTTCAACGATAAGCGTTTTTAATAGCGTTTCGCCATACCCCACAGAAAAGGAACGTCCTTCGCCGGTAAGTACGGCTCCATCTATTTTCAAAATTGCACCGTGCGGATTAGTTGCCTCGTTCACTCCCAATCTATACGTAATTCTTTTGCCTATTTCCGATTCGTTTTCCATGGCCAGCACAAAAGTAGCGGGTTTGTTTGCGGGCACGTTAATAACATGTGGAGCGCTTGCAATACGGAGTTTCGGCACATCTATCTGCATGGTGCCTTCACTCAAAATATGCTGTCCGGGCTGATAATATTTTGTTCTTCTTTCGCCTTCGTAAGGGCAGGAAGTTTGTCCGCCACGTGTTTTGAATACAAAAGTTCCATAACGAGCCGCATAGCCGGAGCCGGATGCGCCTATGCCATAATCTACGGTAATTTCATTATCGGGGTCTCCGTCTTCCAAGGTAAAGCCTATCTTGGAGTCCTGTTTTATCGTTTCACCGTCCGAAAATATCAAATCCAATCCGCCTCTAACTGTGTGTTCGGCTTCAAATCCGAGTTTGTTAAGTGTGGCTCCGAATTTATGACTAAGAGCACATGTTACGGAAAATTTAAAATTGTAAGTATCACTCTCTGTTTTGGAATGAGACTCTGAAACCTTAATGGTTACTCCGGGACCAAAACTGTAATTGTTATCATAATTTGCTTTTACCTTTTGTTCTTCATTTTTGTAAAGAACGTGGACCCAATTATCAATATGATTGTTATAATACATTATCGAATCGGTTACAAAGTTTTCCATATCGTAATTGTCCGGAAAATAGATGGTGTAACTGGGACCATCATCGAAAGCTTCAAAAGTGGATGCTTCCGCTCCAAACGCACCTTTGTCGGTATTCAATTTGCCGAAATTTTTATCTCCGTGCGACAAGTTCGATACATACACCGGCGTTGTAATATAGCTTGTATTTACGGGTGTTCCCATGGGTTGAAGCAAAATCGCCAGCGCATTTTTCCATTTAGGTATCATAATATCTTCTATCTCTTTCTCCGTAAAAGCAAAACGCGTGTCGAAAGTTTCTCCAAAAGCAATCGAAACATCCTTGCCTATTGAATAGGTGCCATTGCTAATAAACACATCATCATCGTAATTTTTCAGAATAGCGATAGTGTTAGCCAGTCCGAAGAGTATATTTGTAGAGTATCCCACAAATACATCGGCAGAATGTCCCACATGACTCGAGCTGCTTGATGTCTCTATAGTTTCATTATATGTTACGGCTCTCTGACCGGCTGTTTTCCAAGAGAATTCCTCCTTGACGGTTGTAGTTATTGTTGTAGTATTTTTAATTTCAATATTAGTTCCCACCAGGATGCCAATTCCGGCTAATGTCTCAACTTTAGAACCTGCTTGAGTGCTATACTTAAAAGCATAATCAGCCCCTTCTTTAAGTTCGAAAGAGAATGTTTCCGTAAGTGTAGCACCACTTTCTATAGTGGCTTTGCTCTTACTTCCGGGCGGGTCTCTAAGAACGAAAGAAACTCTGTCGGGTCCGGCGGTCATAAAATTGGTTCCTGTTCCTACTGCTCCTAAATGCCACACTTCTATAGGAGATGATGTCCCCATGTTCCAAAGATAACCGGTAGAACCGAGCCACAAGGTGGCATAAAAGTCGTTTTTGCCGGTAGTCATGTTGGGCGCGCCTGCCATAAATTGGTAAACCACTTTGCCGTTATCGCCCATTGAAATGGTTTCACTATTAGAGGAGGAGATTGTGTTTGTCATCAACACCGTGCCGTCTTTTACAGGGTAGCGCACCGTTTCCGACGGAGAGGAAGCGTAATTGGTATATTCCTCAAAAGCACTCATATAAAAATCGTATAACCCGCCTTGACGGAAAAGAGGAAGGTCAAAAAGATAGGTTTGGGCAGTTTCATTGTATAGCACTATGGTATCAATAATTCCTGTAAAACCTTCGTGGAAGATGTAAGTGCTTTCGCCGAAATAGTCAATCGGCGCTCCGTTTACATACTGCTGCACGCTGAAAGTAGGCGTTGACTGATAATAGTAGGTCCACTTGTCGTGGTAATATACCGTGTCGGAAAATTCTTCATATTGCCAGTGAGGCACTACGCCGGGTTTGTTATCGATCCATGTAGAATCTATCCATGTACGAATACTCGTTTTCATTAAATCTTTTTCCGTCATGCTTCCCATTGGAATGACCACCGCGTTGGTAAGATCTAACATTTCGTTACGGTTGTAAATGGTGAGCGTTGCATCGCCTGCTCCCGGCACTGTTATATTTCCTATGTTGTAAGGTTCGGGATAGAGCAGCGCCACAAATTCTCCTGTAGTGGAATTTATTTCAATATTAATACTTTGTTCATTGTATGTAACTGTATTTTCATAATCTTCATATTCGTTTAATTTCCATTGTCCTTGATTGTGGGTAAAGGTTTCCGTAACAGGATCGCCAACTACAAACTCGTATTGTGGGCGAATACTGTTCAGTGTAAGGGTATGCGTTCCGATATTGTTGTTCGATTCGCCGAAGCCGAGCGGTTTGTCGTTTTCTGTTTTTCCACCCGTTAGCCTGCCTATTAATTTTACGCGGGTTTGGTCTAAAAATTTCACGTTAGCTATCGGCGCATTGTAATTCAGATCTTTATAACCGGTAATTTCGCCGTTTGTACCATAAACCGGTTCTTTAAGATAACCACCGTCGGCAAAAGTATGTCCGGGTTTTACTATTCTTACCGAATGTACGCCAATAGGTACGCTTATGGTGAAACTGCCGTCTTGTTCGCTGGTAACCAATTCACCGTTAGGCTTGGTTACCACTACATTATCTATTTCAAATGAACATCCTGCCACAGGGTAGGTTCCTCCTTCATACACTATTCTGCCGCTTACTTCAAACGAGGAGATGTCGGTAAAATCGGTATTGTTATGCACCATAGAGTTGGGGCTTATGTAGCGCAACTGCTCTGTAGGATTAAACTGGTGCACACCCAAAGAAGGAACGATAGAATAACTTGTGCCTTCGCCGTGAAAGGGAATACCGTTTATTTGATAGTTTCCGTTGGCATCTGTAACCCCTTTTAATGCCAATTGATAGTGCTCATCGGGTATGCGGGTATCAAAAGTAAGGGTGTTTTTCCGGGCATGGTTTCCGTTATAGACCGTTCCTTCGCGGCTCATGTCGAAAGCGTATCCGGGCAAACCTTCATCAAAAGTCCAATAGCCTTTCAATCCGTTTTCGTTGCCCACCAAACGGCGGCTGTATGTATTCAGGATCTCTTCATCGGTTAACGGGCGGTTCCACACACGAACATCGTCTATATTGCCTTTTAAATTATTTCCAAAGGAAAACTCGGGAAAGAAAAGGTTCCATGTGTCGTCGTTTGTAAATGTCCCCTTACTTAGATAAATATTGTCGGTGTCTTCATCTATAACCGTAATAATTTGCCAGGAATTTCCATTTCGGATAATGGTGATATGTGAAAATTTGTTAGGAATAATAAGTCCGTTCTTTGGAACAGGAATGGTGCCATCAATATACAGTACATAGTTATCGCTAAACAGCGCTTTATTCATCTTAAGAATTTTTTTACCAACAGCTCCAATAGTGCCCCCCGTATTTGCCACATCAGGATATAGCCAGAATTGAAGTGTATATTGATTGGTATTAATCATATTTGTTAATGCTTGAGATGAAAAAGCAACCTCCTGTCCACCGCCTTCCGACCTAAGCGAACGGTATTGCGTTTCTTCTCCTTGCAGGTCGTTCCTGCGCACCAGCATATTTACGCCCTGCACGGCGTTGCCTGTTCCGTAGGTTACGCGCCCCAGTACGGTTCCGAACGCTTGCGTAAAACCTATGTCGGTTTTGCTCTGCAATTCGGTTTCTGTTCCTGTACATACCTGATAAATTGTTACCCTATACTCATAATATACACCGTTAAGCGCATTATTGTCGTTCCAATAAACTGTGGACGCATTGCTGGTAACGGTTTCCAATTCTACAAAAGCCTGGTTGGTATTGGCTACGCGGCGAAATACGCGATAGGTTTCGTTACTACCGCCCGAGGGTTTGTCCACTTTCCATTGCAAACGCACATAGTTGGCATACTCTCCTTTAGATATTTTTAAAGGCTCAGCGGCGGTAAATTTCGTGTTGCCCGTAACACGCGCCTGGTTGGTCTCTCTCGTAAAAGTAGTGCCAAATGCGGTGATTACCACCCTGTATATATAGTAGTCGCATGGCGAAGTGATGGAAGTGTTGACATGCGTATAACTTTCTTCGCCGGCAAAACTCTGGTTGGAAATCCAACTGCTAAATGCTCCCCCGTTTATGCTACGAAGTATATCGTATTTGTAAGAGGAACTGTTAGTTAATTGTGTGGGTGCGGTAAAAGATACGGTAATAGCGTTGGTGCCGCCTATTGCAGTTGCATTCCAACTGCCAATAGATGGGGTAGTTGAAGTTGGAAACGTAGTTGCTTTATTCGCCGCAGGAATATCGTCGGGAGTGGAAGGAGCAGCGCCTGTTCCTTCCACAAAACCGATACAATATTGAAAAACTTTATTAAAATCGCCTGAATTAATGGTATGATCTAATGCAAGGGTTTTGGTTGCTGCTCCGTTTTCTACATTTGTACCGGCAGAGTTCATGAGAACCCATGCGCCCGATGTGGGAGCGGTTTCGCGGCGAAAAACATAAAACTTTCCGGTTAAATTGTTCGCGTTGGTATATGTCCACGATACGGTTACTTTGCTGTCCCATTGGTAAAATATGGCTGATGCGGTTACAGGATATGGAATATTGACAATAGAGGCGGTAACCGTTCCGTTTACGCGTGCGGTAAGCAGCCAGTTGTTGCCACTCTGTGAAGCCGTGTAGTTATTGTTGCTGATATTGTTTCCGCTGCCGGTGGTAGTACCCTCGCCACTACTGTGATTATAAGACGGCGTAAAGGTATAAGCTACCCGCTGGTGACTGTTCGGAATTTGTACCGGTTGAATGGTAAGCGGTCTGTTGGCATTTACATAATGAACGTTTGAAGAAACATAATTGTGATTGGTAATAGTGTTTATGCCGGTTCCTCTTGTTACGGCTACTGCATATCCGGTTTTTGTGAGATAAGCGGTATGACCGAATCCCCATTTTTCATTACCTCGTTGATTGCTGGCAATGGCGCCGTTATTATTATTTACTCTTTCTAAATGATGATAAAAATTTTCGGTAAAATGAGTAAAACCTGTCCAAATTCGGTTGATATTTGCGATACCAGAATTGCTTCCGATTACAATAGTAGAAGAAGGAGAAGAATGATTGGTAGTAACTGTGTTAAAAGTAACTACTGCTCCGCTGTTGAGCAAACCAATCAAAGCGCCGCGGCTGTGTTCTGTAGATAGTAAATTTGTGAAATTTGACGTAAACATTGAAACGCAGCGCGTCAACGTAATCGTACTGCCCGAAGCAACTCTTCCGAAAAGACCTCCAATCTGTCTTTGATTATGTGAAGATATCCCTATAGCGGTAATATGTGCCTTTACATAGCAGTCGGTAACCAAAATGGTTGTGTTGGTAAAAGGATTACAATCGCCTATCAATCCGCCAACAGAAACCCAGTTGTTGGAACTTGCATCCTTACTTGTATGAAGAGAGGCTATATCTACCGAACAATAACTGATACCGACCGTTTTGTTCTTTGTATCGTATGTAGCGCCTATCAAACCACCGATATAATGCCCGCTACCCCAAACGCCTCCCGTCATTTTAACGTGTACATTTTCAATGGTGGTGTTTCCTACTGCCTCTCCAATGAGCGAGCCCACTTGATTATTTCCGGAAACAGAAGTCCCGTTAAGGTACAGATTTTTAATTGTTGCATCTTCGGTTTGCCCGAAAAAGCCCACGTAACTATTCGATCCGCCTGCAATTGAGCCCATGGTGATTGTATTTTCGTCTCCGTCGAAATTTCCTTTGAAAGGACGGTTGTTATACCCTATACGTCCACCGTTCCACGTAATATTGGCGGTAAGTTTATAGTGAGCCGCATTGTACATAAGATTGCCGGAGTTTACAAAATTTTGCAGCGTTGTCAAATCCGTAGCATTACTGATAAGGTAAGGATAGCCTTGTATCCCGTATCCGCCGCTAAACTGCGCAAGGGTGCGGAAAGGTAGAAGGCAGAAAAGCAGAAAGCAGAAGGCAATGATAGGGGTAGAAAATCTTCGACCCGTACTTAAAATTGTTTGATTTTTTTTCATAATAAATTTATTTAATGATTAATGTTTAATTCTTTTTTGCTTTCTTCCTTTTCTACTTTCTCCCAACACTCACTTTGGGCTATCAGCAGGTCGCAGTAATGTTTTGTATTTTTTGCTATTGAGATGATTTCTTGTTGGATTGTTTCTTTCTCGTTCATAGTTTATTAATGATTAGTAGTTAGTGTTTAATGATTAATGTTTTTTGCACGCAAATGATGTAAGTTATTAGGATTTACGCTGATTATTAATCATTTATCACTAATCATTTATCACTAACAAAAAAGCGGGTTTGGGATGAGAAAAAAATAGGTATAATTACCTATTTTTATAGGCAATTATACCTAGAAATAATGATTAACGATTAATGGGATAATTGTTTGGGATTCCTCGCTGCGCTCGGAATGACCCCTGCGCCGATGGGAGAACAAAGGAGCGGCGGCGACAAGAGGACCCGCCTTTCGGAGTTGCTGCGCGCCGCCGCCACTCCTTCCTACCAATTAACGAGTGGTTGTCATTCCGAATGTAGCGAAGCGGAATGAGGAATCTCGAACATAAAAGAATTAAATTTCAAACCAAAACCGGCTGCCCATTCCTCTTTCGCTGTCCACGTTTAGGGTGCTGCCGTGTTTCTCTACCAATTCTTTACACACAATCAATCCCAATCCGCTGCCTTGTTCGCCGGCGGTGCCTGTGGTGGAACGTTTGGCATCTAAGCAGAACAGGTTTTGCAATTGTTCGGGGGTCATTCCTGTGCCGGTATCGGATATGGAAATGGTAAATCCCGAACCGATGGGGGCAATATCCAATGTTACGGTGCCGCCTGCGGTGGTAAATTTCACCGCATTGGTCAGCAGATTGCGTATCACGATGGTTAGCATATTGTCGTCGCCGGTAATGGTGGTTTGTTCGGGAATATTGATATTGAAAGTAACCCCTTTTTGTTCCGCCATGTTTTGAATTAAAGCGATATCGCTCTTTAGCGCTGCTTTCAAGTTGAATGGATTGGGCATAAAAGGCATCTTTCCTGTTTGCAAGTACGCCCAGTTGAGCATGTTGTAGAGCAAAATTACCTGACTGTCGGCAGATTTTAGCAATTTGCCGTAATAGTTGGCTAAGGCATCCTTATCCCATTTATCGGAATTGTCTAATAGCAGTTGCAGTGCGTCTCGCTGTGCAATGGCAGGGTTTTTCAAATCGTGCGAAATGATGCTGAAGAATTTGTCTTTGGTGGCGTTCATCTCGGCAAGTTCTCGGTTGCGTTTGTTGCGGAGAGCAACAATGTAGATAAGTAAGGCGATGAGCAAAGCGGTAAATAGTAAACTTCCAATAAAAATGGCTTGTCTTGTTTCATGGCGGCTGATTTCGGCTTGATGCGCCTGCTCTTTTTTCTCTACTTCGTATTTGACTTGCATTTCTTCCAGTGCGTTTTGCTGGTTTTTATCAGATAATTTGGCTACGATAGCCACAAATTTATCCATATAGTTTTCCGCTTCATCAGGCTTTCCCAATGCAGCATGTATCAATGCCAAATCTCCATAGACGAATTGCAATTGCTTCCAATTTCCTTCGTTGTCATCATCATCATCACCCAATCTCAATAACATTCGATTAGCATAATAAAGAGCCTTTTTATAATCTCTCAACGCAAAATATGCTTTTATTAATACTGCTTCTGCTTTATTAATAATTCTTGGAACATCTGATTTTTCGGCAACTTGCAATGCTTCAAGAGCATATTGCAATCTCAATTTAGGTTTTCCTGCCCAAGCGTAATAAACAGCATAACGTATCAATCCGGATACCATAAAATCGAGATGTTCTATTTCTGCTGCAAGTTTGTAAGCCTCTTCAATAAGAGGAAATGCTTCCTCATATCGGTCTAAATCTATTAATAACGAAGCTATATTATTAGGGACAACATATTTCCAATTCCGAAAATCGGTAGTTGGGTTATCATCCATAATTTTTTTTATTTGTAGCTGATACTCCAAACATTTTTCATTATTGAACTGATTTGCAAAAATAACTGCCATATTGTTAAGAATAGATACTTCTACTCTATATGTACCGGAATAATCCTCTTTGGCAGCCTTATCTCTCGCTCTATCTTTTTCGTTAATTTCCAATGCTTTCAGAAAATCTTCCATGCTTCTTTCGTAGTTGTTTAAATTTCTGAAATAACAACCTCTTCCTTGGTATGCATAAGCTTCTCTATAGTAAATACCTTTACCGTCTAAAAGTTTTATGGAATTATCAAAATATGTTAATGCAATATCATTTTCGCCCCATTCATGATAAATGAATCCCATTCCTACTAAAAAAGCAGCTTCCCAGTCGATATTTTTCTTTTCTCGTGCAAAAGCAATGCCTTTGTTAAAACAAGAGAGTGCTTGTTCTTGTTTTCCTTGGTAATGAGAATCCCACATCAATCCATTATAACTATCGAATATCTCTTCGTCGCTTAGGTTGCCTTCGGCAATGGTTTGTTCGATTTGTGATATTTCGTTGTCGGTCTGTGCTTGCACTTGCCATCCTACAAAAAAAAGCAGGAAAATAATTAAAAGTAGATGTTTTTTCATATTATTTTGATTTTGAATTATTTTATATATTAACTACCCCGTCCGGCTTCGCCGTCCACCCCTTCAATAAATTGAAGGGGAATTTTCATCATCTCATCACCTCATCATCTAATCGCTCACCCGTATTATTCCGTTTTTCAGCGCATACTTTACCATTTCCGCCGTGCTATTGATACCCAATTTCTGAAAAATATTGGTCTTATGGGCTTGCACCGTGCGGGGGCTTATGTTAAGGTTGTCAGCAATCTCTTTGGCTTGCAATCCTTCGTAGCACAGTTCCACAATTCTTTTTTCCTGTTTGGTAAGGTCGCCGGTTATTTCTTCCGTACTTTTTTTCTTTAGATAGATTCGGGAGATGATGTCTGCAATATCTTTTCCAAAAAACTCAAATCCCAACATGATGGAGCGGATGGCGTTTACTATAGAGGTAACGTCTCCGGCGCGTTTTGTAATAAAACCTTCAATACCAATATCGAGCATTTGCTGTACTACCGTAGCGGTGTTCTCAGCAGAGATGGCAAGGATTTTAATTTCGGGGTATTCTTTTTTCATTCGGCGGGCAATTTCTATGCCGGTGGTATCGGGTAGAATAATGTCTAACAGTATAATATCCGGTTTCGTGGTTTTCAGCAAGGCAAAAAGTTCGGCGCCGGTTTCCGCTTCTGCCACTACTTTAATATCGGGATGGTTTATTTCTATAGCGGTTTTTACACCGAGACGGAACATTTCGTGGTCGTCAACGAGTAAGGTTTTTATCATAGTGGTTACATGGTTAGTGATTAACGCTGCAAAGAACGGATTTTTTGGGTAATACAAAATAGGTAATAGTACCTATTTCTGTAGGTAGTTATACCTATTTTTTTAAAGAAATCATGCGAATGTTACACTTCACTTTTTTTTGCATAGTTTCCGTGCGATTGTCTTATAAGCAAGCCATCGCCAGAGGGACTTGTGAAAAGTAGTTGGGTTTCAAAGTATTCATCAGCAAGTAAGCGGTTTCTTATTTCGCTGAGGTTGGGCAGATGGTCAAAGTCTATGCACAGTAAGTCGGAGTGTTTTATTAATTCTTTGTCGCTGCGGGTTGTGAATATTCCTGAGAAAGTGCAATAATCGAAGTTGGCGGCTTTGAATTTTCGGGCTTGGGCAGGGTCGGTAATTGAGCGTAGGTGTTCCGTTCGGGATTTGTAGTAGTTGCCGGTTATGACATTGTAAATTTGTAGTAGGCTGCCGTTTGAACGCAGGTTTTGCAATGTGCGGGATGAAATGTGCAAAATCTGCATTACGCCCTGATTGTCGAACCAGTCTTCAATCTGTGTGTCTTCTAATGATTTGTGATTGCTCATTTTACGCCTCCTTTTTTATTTCTTACATACTGCTCGGCTTCGGCATGGATTTCGACAGCTGTTTTTCGTCTGCCTTCTTTTAGCCAAGTGTCAATTTCGCTTTTCAGGAATGTTAATTTTTTCCCTTTTTTGTGGTAGGGAATAGAACGTTGCCCAATCCATGTGTACACAGTTTGTTTTGCCGGACGGTCGGGGTGGTAATCGCACAAATCGCTGAGGTTAAACCATCGGTCGGCTTCCTGTGCAGGGGCTTGGTTTTCGGTTAACAAAGTTTCTATTTTTTCGACTTTGTTAATGAGATGTGCTACTGCTTTGGGCACATCGTTGAAAGTAATTTCGTCAGTAAACATATTATTTCATTTGTGGCGGTTTGGCTTTCTGTTGTGCCAATAAAAAGAAAACCACGACTTCAATAAAAATCGTGGTGCAAAAATGTAGTGAAAAAATGCTTACAAGGGGTTGTACAAGGGGTTGTAAATTTTAGTTGCTTATTGTTAGTTATTGATATTTAGTAGATTAAAATTTCAGCAATATAAAAACAATTGTATGTTCTATGAGAGCGGAGTATCGGTTATGAGTTTTAGTTTTATGGTATTTGCTGCTTTTTGTTTCTTTTCATCTATTACTTTGGCATAGATTTGAGTAGTTTTTACATCAGTATGTCCTAACATTTTGCTAACTGTGTATATATCAGTGCCGCCGCTAAGTTGAAGCGTGGCAAAAGTATGGCGGAAACAGTGAAATGTGATTTTGCGAGTAATGCCGGCATCTTGCAACCATTTTTCAATAGGTTTGGAACACCATGAAGGTGATGGCAGGTTTTCAAAAACAAGTTGTTCGGGATTACCTTTATTTCCACAAAGTTGTAGGGCTTGTTCAGAAATAGGCATATATTCTACCCCTTTTGTTTTTTGTTGGGTAAAGTTGAGGCGTACTTGGTTTCCGGAAATTTGCAATTCTTTCCATTTCATTTTTTGGATGTCGCAATGGCGTAAGCCGGTGAGGGTTGAGAACAGGGCGGCGCGTTTTATAACGATATGCTTGCAAGGAGTGGTAGCCAATTTGTTTAATTCTTCCACCGTTAGAAATTCACGGCGCACTTCTGTAGTTTGTATGTTTTTGATTTTGGCTGACACATCAATAGTTAAGTAGCCATCAACAAAAGCCTGCTTTAATGCAGATTTGAAAGTTGAAAAATAACCTGCCGCAGTGTTGCGAGAAAGGGCACCGGGTTTGCCTCCGCCACGCGGAGCCGATAACAGAAATGTTCTAAAATTTTCAATAAAACGGTTATCTATATTTTTGAAAAGTAATGTATTGCCTGTAAATTGTTTCAAAAACTCCAGTGTTCTATTCCATTTTACACAGATTGTGGCGGTATTGGACACTTGTCTTTTTTTGATGGTATCTTCAAAGTATTCAATGAAATTTTGTTGAAGGCGCTCTTTTTGCTCTGCTTGCGCTATTTCCGTATCACTGTATAAATCAGCATTATCATATTCTCTTTGGCGGAGTTTGCGCACACCATCGGCGTAAAGCATCGTATCACGGTCTTTTTCGCTGCGGCATAAGATAATACCGTTATCATCCCTTTTGGGTTTAAACGTTTTTGAGTTTTCTGTGGTTCGGGCAGTGCGCTTTTTATCCCACTCTACTGTTGAAACTGTGCGGTTAAAATATTCTCTTATGCGCTGCGGTTCTTTCTTACCCGGCACGAATACTGGGTAACTTTCGAGGTAAACATACCACTCTTTGCGGTACTCGACTTTACGAAGTCTAACGGTTACATTGGTTTTTGTGAGTTCTTTCATGTTCTTTTGTTTTAGTTAGTTTTTAGTTTTGGGATTAAATATGTTATCTATTTGTTCTTTTGGAACATACGAAATTTGACCTATTTTCCACTTAGGGATGGTTTCTGCTTTTTCTTGCAGGAATGCTTGTGCACGCTCCTCTTCGAGAAGTTTCGTTTTTCGTTCTTTGTTTGCTTTAGCATTGCAGTTGGGAGAACAAAAAATAGTGGTTACAGTTTTTGCCTCAAAAGGCTTGCCACATTGAGGGCAGATTTTTGGAATTTTTAGTTTGCTTTTTCCCATTGGATTGTAAGTTTAGGTTAGTAATAAGTGTATATAAGAACCATTAAGGTATAATAAGACCCACATAAACAATATATTATGTTTCGTAATAAATATGGTACAAATATACACTAAAAAACGATATATAACGAGAAAAAAGAATAAAAAAATATCAACAACTATAGATTAAGATGTTGATATATACGTGTTTAATTATTTATGGTTATGAGAATAGGTGTAAATTATTTTTTAAGTTAGATAATAATTGCATAAATATTTTTCCTAATCCTACGAATTACGAATTACGAATTACGAATTACGAATTACGAATTTTTGATGTAATGGGCAGAAAGCAGAAGGCAGAAGGCAGAAAGCAGAAGGCAGAATGATGAAATTGTAATAGATGTTTCACATTTATCATCAGGGATATATTTTTTAAAATTTGATAATCAAATATTTAAAGTAATTAAAAACTAAAAGTATATGAAAAAAATTACAATTTTATTAATAGTCTTAATAGGTTTATTCTTATGGGCAAACGCGCAAATAAGCGATACATTTATAGTAACTCCAAATGATGTAATGTTTAAACAGAATGAGGGGTATGACGAAATACGCATCAATGAGTGTTCGTTGACCGGAGATGTAGGCAACCCGCAACTACCGGTAAAAATAATTTCGTATGTTTTACCGTATAATTCCACGGTAACAAGCATAGAGATAAATTCGGTTGCACAGCAAAAATTGAGCGGAAACTATTACATTTATCCGGCACAGCCGCCACGACGGTTAGGTGGTAGCGAGTCACCTCCTTTTGTTGAGCCTAATCCGGAAATATATGGTTCTTCCGCTCCAGTTAATGTTTTATGCTATTTTTACACCCTAAAATAAATTTATGAAGAAGTTAATTTTTACATTATTTAGTTTACTGCTTTATTTAAGCAGTTTCGCCCAATTAAACCATTTCTTTCCCGATACCAATGCATATTTTTCTGTTTCGTGGATGAAATTCCACTTTCAAGGAGATACCATTATTGAAGATTTGAAATACAAAAAAGTATATATGCAAATGCGTGATTCTATTGCTGATATCAATAAGGCATACTATTTTGCTGCGATACGCGAAGATACAGTTGCTGAAAAAGTGTATTGTTATAAAGAAGACTATTATTATGGTGCAAGAGAATATTTGTTATACGATTTTTCTGTAAATGTGGGCGATGTCGTTAGCTTTTATTCCTTTTGGGGTTTCAGTCTGATAATTAAAGAGCAAATTGTTATCAGTATTGATTCTATAATGATTAACAATCAATATAGAAGAAGAATAAATTTTGAACATGAAAGAAGTGGATTAGAGTCATGGATAGAAGGTATTGGAAGTACACATGGCTTGTTTTTTGCAGGCTCTTTTGATGAGATTGATGGAATGGATTGGACTCTTCTACTTTGTGTGCATATTGATGGAGAATTGATTTATCAACATCCGGATATCTTGAATAATAATTGCTATATACGTGAATATGGAGTTGGTATTATTGAAAATAAAAACGAAATAATAAAAATATACCCAACCTTTGCAGATAATGCTCTTTATATTGAAACAGATAGAGATATTGAAGACTTTGAATATAAAATAATGAACATACAATGTCAAATAATGAACAGTGGAATATTTACCTCAAATACCATCAATATTTCAAACCTTGATAAAGGATTATACCTTATTATGATTGCAGATAATAAAAGCAAAAAAAATATAACTACACAAAAATTTATTAAACGTTAAGAAAATTCTAATATATGAAAAAGTTTACATTTATTTCTTTGTTTGGCATATTTTTTAGCTGTAACCTAATGGCACAAAAAGCCACTGCCAATGAATACCAATATGTTCCCATTGCCGATAATCATATTTGGTCGGTTGGCTATATGAAATTCAAGACACTTGGGGATACCTTAATTAACAATAAAAAATACTTAAAAGTATATAAGCAAGAGGAAGATTCTGCATATGAATTTGACATTAGTAATGCTTGGTATTTTTGTGCTTTAAGAAATGACACAGTTAATAAAAAAGTATATGTAGTTTATCCTGATAGCAAAACTGTATATGATTATCTTGGAGAAACAAAGTTCCTTTTCACCACAACTGATACTACAGAGCTCTTGCTGTACGATTTTTCTCTTAATATGGGTGACACTGTTTATGTATATGAATACCGAGAGGATGGCAGTGTAACAAGAGTTCCACTGGTAGTGGTTGATGTTTTTACTTATTGGGATACAGGCTCTGGAAATTATTTTCATGATTATGATTCCTTAAAAATATTAGATAACGGAGATGTTAGAAGACAAATCTTTTTGAGAATGCCTGAGGGTACTAATGGATTTTCTACTGCTTGGATAGAAGGAATTGGAAGTGTTCATGGATTAACTAGACATTTTCGTCTTGATTTTATCCCTCCCGTGTTCCATCATTGGGTTCTACTTTGTTATAAAAATGAAAGTGAACTATTATTAAGTACTTTTTGGAATATTAATAATAATTGTTTCAGATTTCCTAAAGTAGGAATTAAGGAAAACAAAAGAGATTTGGAATTTATCGTCTATCCTAATCCTGCAACAAATCTCATTAGAATACAAAACGCTAAAAAAATAGACTTAAATAATGAACGGATTGAAATTTTTGATATTTACGGTAAGCGTGTGTTACGGCAAAGATATGAAGATGAAATAGATATTTCCACATTAAAAGCAGGGTATTATTTTATAATAATAGCAAAAGATGGAATAAATATTAAAGCAAAAGGATTTGTTAAACTTTAAAAAATTGTGAATATGAAAAAGTTAATTTTAATCTTGCTTTTTGGAGTATCATTTGCCTCATTAATAGCCCAAACAGTAAATTTAACTAGAACCATGCCTTTTGGTCCTAATGACACGGAATTGCTTATGCCAAAATTTATCCCTAATAATACAACACCCTATATTACCATAAAAATGGATATGCATATTTGGCGTAATGATAACGGAACAGGTAACAGATGGTTAGATAGTCAGCCATATAGAGATACCATGCAAATGGCTGTGTATTGGCTAAATCATTTTTATGCAAATAATGATGTTTATTGTTTAAACATACCCTGTGCACAATTTATTCCCGATACGAAAGTACGATTTGAAATTGATAATTTTTATTATTACAATAACTCTAAAATAGCGAATAATCAAGGCGTTAACCCAAGTGACACCATATTAAAATATTATCCTGAAAGAACTAAAAATTTTATGTATCATCTTATAATAGCAGACCATGCTTTTGGACCAGGAGTAGATGAATCGTCCGGTTATTTTAGTACTTTGCAATATATTTACGATTATAGTAATTATCCATCGCAACATCCTCTTGGAATCCAAATGTATGCTATGGGTGGAGGCATGGCACATGAGTTTGGACATAATTTTGGATTGAATCACCCTTATAATAGTGAAGTAACTCAAATTTCTCATCACGAGTTTTTATGGGATGTATTTGGAACACAGCAACAATCATGGTGTAATAATACTGATCCCAATAGAGTGTGCTATCATGATGATGGTTGGAATTGTCCTCATTGTGCAGACATTACAGTAAAGCATTGTACAAACAATATTATGGGAGGTACACAAGGGGGAAAACATTTTTCTGCCTTGCAAATGGGGCGTATTCATAGAGCATTAACAGTAGCACCAATACGAAAGTGTGCTTATGGGTATCATAATATTCCAAAGGTAATTTCTCACAATGAAATATGGGATTTCAGGCGTAAATTATATCAAGATCTTGTAATAAGCCCAGGCACTACATTAACCATTTTATGCGAAGTGGAGCTTGTTGCTAATGCCAAAATCACCATCCAGCCCGGCGGGAAGTTGA
>Ga0209737_10000610_pt1 | contig 28459 bp, 15 predicted proteins | sample TergutCu122P3_FD_187284 | JGI IMG/M metagenome (GOLD analysis project Ga0209737, IMG submission 187284) | Cubitermes ugandensis P3 segment gut microbial communities from Kakamega Forest, Kenya - Cu122 P3 (SPAdes) (version 2) | ecosystem: Host-associated > Arthropoda: Insects > Digestive system... | reverse complement strand
GTGTTCGCCCGTCTACATGCCGATAGCGGCGCAGGGGGCTCGGCCCCCTTCAAAGCAAGATTAGCGAAGGCTCGCCGGCAAGGGGGTTTGGTCTGCTGTTTTTGTGTCCGTCGTTGTTTTGGGTGCCAGGCTGCTGGGGAGCCCGCTGCCTGTCTCTGGCTGATTCTGTGTTGGATGCTGCGTTGGGCGTTTGGGTGGCTGCCGTGGCGTATTCGTCCCTCCGGCAGCAGATGCCGTGGCTGTATTAGAGGATGGTTTGTTGCCATTGTCGTCGGGTGTTTCGCCATCGTCATCGTTGGCTGCAATACTCTGCATCATGATATCGTCTTCGACAGCATCCACAGCGACCCGGAAAGAGAGGCCGACTTCATACTGGGCGTGCTCAAGGGCGCGGGAAAAAGCCTGGGGATCTATGGCAGCGTTGGTTTTGATTTCCTGGGCAGTGCGGGTGGGCGGTGGTGTATTGGTCTCTGGCCTGGAGATAAAGACAGCAAGCACAATGACAGCCGACACCACACATGCAGAAGCGGCGAGGAGCCAGAGGGCTTTGCTGCGAAGCCATGGGGCGGAAGCATGTGCATGCTTTTTGGGCTTAGGGCGTTCGCGGTTCTCTTGCAGGCGGATGGCCTCATCCAGATTGGCATTGAGGGCATCTATGAGTTCGCGTGCCGAGCGGTAGCGATCCTCAATGGCCTTTGCGCAGCACTTTTTGATGATATTGGCGAGGCAACCCGGGATATCGGCAGGAATCTCAATCGGTTTGTTGACGTGCTTGTAGGCAATCTCCATGAATGAGTGACCCGTGAAAGCGATTTCACCTGTCAGGCACTCCAGCAAAACAAGTCCGGCGGCATAAATATCGCTTTCGGCAGAAGCTCGCACGGTTCCGTGGAAGAGCTCAGGTGCCATGTAGGCAGGTGTACCCCGGATGTTTCCCTGCTGCGTCATCAGCGTGTGGCACTCCATGCCGTCAAGCACGGTGGCGATGCCAAAATCGAACACCCTGATCTCAAACGGCGGTGCCGTGTCAAAGATCATGATGTTGCCGGGTTTAATGTCCCGGTGAATGATGCCATGCTGATGGGAGACCTCCAGTGCCAGGAGCAGCTGGCGAATAATGCCAACAGCAAGCTCAATCGAGAGCGCACCATAGTCCCGGATGTATTTGTCTAAGGAGATGCCATCGACATATTCCAGCACCATGCAGGGAGAGCCATCGAATGTTCCGTAGGCAAGGCACTGAACAATATGAATTTCTTTGAGAGAAGCAATCAGCCTGGCTTCACGATAGAAGCGTTTCTTTGCGATGTGCTGTTCTTTCTCGTCCAGCGTGGGCGACATCGCGAGAACTTTGATGGCGACATGCAGGTTGTCAGATTTTCGCCAGCCCTCATAAACGATGGCACATCCGCCTCGCCCGAGTTTATCGCCCGTTCGATAGTCGCCGGAGAGTTCACGCCCTACGGCTTCGTTTTCGCTGCTCCAGACACTCTCTTCTGGTACTGCCGGCTTGTTTGCGTTATCGTTGACCATCGTGCAACCGCTCCATAAAACGCTGCGAAGGCTAGCGTTTTTTAGTGGGCATAACAACACTTTTAGTGAGCTCAGTGAGGATGCCTGAGAAAGCGATTCCTGGATCAGAGCCAATTTTAATGGCCATTTGGATAGGGTAAGAGGCATGCTCTCGCCGCAAAATGGTGCATTGCTATTTCATCGGGTTCGGAGTCGTGGTAGAATAGCCCCCCGATTGGCATGATTTGGGTAGGGTGAGGTTTACAGGAGAAACGAAATGAAGAAAAGAATCAGTCTCTTCCTTTGTGTGGCAGTCGCTGCGTTATCGGGTTGTTCCGACGACAGCGTTTTTCAGGATCAATGTCTTGATGAGGCAGGTTGTTCGTCCGTTTCGCAAGCCTTTCTGCCGCGTAATTTTGGTGTCATTGGCGGTTTGCCATGGGATGTGAGGCACACGATTGCGCCGGGCGCTCCGACGTCAGACTTTGGTCACGGCCGCAGTATTGCCCTGGGAGATATCAACGGCGATGGCAATATTGATCTTGTGGTGGGCGAGACAGCGCTGACTTCAAGGGGCAAGGTGAATGTGTATTGGGGCAGGAATGGCGCATTCTCGCCCGACTCCATGCTGGAGCTGACGTCGGGGTATACCTCTGTCGATGCCTTTGGCATGACCGTGCTGACTGGGAAGTTTTGTGATGTCGCGGGTGCAAGGGGTGATCTTGTTCTTGTGGCAGCACCCGGCGTGAATAATTACACGGGTGCTATCATGGGCTATTATTTCAACGTGCGGATGTTGAAGTTTAAGCAGCTCAACGGGCCCAAGGCTTTCGAGATGGTTGGTGCCAAGATGGCGGTTGGCGATGTCAACGGCGATGGCAAGAGCGATTTGGTGTATGTTGCCACGCCGCTGGATCCGGCCACGGGAGAGTGGGGTTTGCCGTATGTTGGTGTTGTGCTGGACTTCTGTGCCCGGGCCGATGGCGGGATTGCGCCGGATCTTGTGTATCATGGTTCGGACAGTGAGAAAGATTTTGGTTCTGCCCTCTATTTGGCGGATGTCGATAACCTGGGCAAGGATCAGATCATTGTCGTAGAGAGCCTTTACAGCACGCATGATTTGGTACCCGATGGTGCGGTGCATTTTCTCCATGTTGAGGGTGGGGCTATCGTGCCATCACGTCCTATGCTTGTTGGTGACAAGGGCTCCATAGGATCTGTTGGATTCCTTGATATCAACGGCGATGGCCTTCTTGATATTGTTGTTGGCGAGCCGATGTATCAGACCTCAAGGAAGAGGGAGGGGCGCGTACTGGTGTACGAAAACCCGGGCAAAGGTCTGCCTTTTGATGTCAGTGCGCCGCGCTTTACCGTGTATTCAGATCGCAGCCATGCCAGGTTTGGATCCAGTGTGCTGGTTCAGGATATCACGGGAGACGGTGTACCCGATCTGGTGGTGGGTGCACCCGGATGGCGAGACGATGGCATGGATCGAGCCCAGGGCTATGTCTATGTTTTCCTTGGCACTAAGGATGGATCGGTATTCAGCGATCGCCCCTATTGGACATACATCTCGAATGTTGCCACGAGCCTCAACGATGATTTCGGTCGTACGCTGGCGGTAGGTGATGTTGACAAGAAGGGATGGCTTGATATCGTCGTGGGTTCGCCGGGTGCAAGCACATCTGCTGCTCTGCGCGATCACGGAAGGGTGGATCTCTTTCTCTCTTCCACGACCCCCTGCTACCGTGCGGAGGGTTGCCTCATGGACGAAGTCTGTTACAAAGCAGGCGAGGCCTCGGAAGCGTCCAGGTGTCTCGTTTGCGATCCGACGCGGGCCAACTTCGAGTGGAGTGATCTGGTGTGCGGAGATATCGCGATACCCTGCAGGGTGGCCAATGCGTGCCAGCCCGACACGGGGTGCAGCTATAGCCCTGCCCCGGATGGCACCTCTTGTGGCACGGTATCCTGCAGCGCCAATGCCCTGACGCATAGCATGTGTCAGAGTGGTGCCTGTGAGACCAGTGTGATCGACTGTGGCTTCTATAGCTGCTCGCCCGAGCTGCTCAGCTGCATGGCGAGCTGTTCGAGTGACCTGGATTGCTACATCGGCGTGTGCACTGCCGAGGGTCAGTGTGCCATTCCAAATGTGCCTCCTGTCATTGTGCTTGATTACCCGTCGAGCGTGAAACATTTGGAATTTGTCACGATCGATGCTTCGGCAAGTTACGATCCGGATTCTGATCCCATTACTTTCAAATGGACTGTCCTGGTGGGAGATATCCTGCTTGATACGGAAACTGTTGGCATGGCGTCTTTTGTCGCGCCAGAGGCCGACGGCTATGTGAGAGTGTTGCTTGCAGTCAGTGATGACAAGGGGAATGAGGCGACTGAAACCATCAACATTGCAGTCTCTGACTCGGGCAATCATTTGCCCGTGATTGTGCTCAATGGCAGGTATCAGGTGTGGGCCGGGCATTCTGTGACATTGGATGCCAGTCTGACGACCGATCCGGATGGCGATCCGCTGGCGTTTGCCTGGTCTTCGGCGACAGCAGATACGGCTTTGCTGTCAACGCTGACCGAGTCCAAAACAGTTTTTACAGCTCCGAATGATGCTGAGGTGGGCGCCGAGTTTGGCTATAAGCTTACCGTCTCAGATGGTCATTTTTCTGTCGATGCGGACACGGTTATTGAGATTGTCTCTTCCGACACATTGCCTGCTCCCGTCGTGACCTGGCCATTGAACCAGTCGACTGTTCTGAGCCCGCTGCTTATTCAGGGGACAGCTTTGGTCGATGCCGACGTGACTGTGCGCACGCAATCCAGGCTTTTGCTCTGCAGTGCAGCTGTCAAGAGCGGTCACTGGCAGTGTACGGCAAACCTTTCGCCCGGGGTGCATGTGTTAGAGGCGCTTCTGGTGGATGAAACAAGAATGTCCGATCCATCGTTGCCCGTTACTGTCACTGTCAGCGATGTGCCCTCTTACATTCCTGTTATCACTCAGCCCAAGAATAATGCCGTTGTCGGGACGCGGCCTGCCATTAGCGGCACCGTCGCAGCTCAGGATGGCACTGTTTCTGTTTGGAGTGTGGATGGCGACAGCCTGACACTGCTCTGTACGGCAAGTGTTGGTATTGCCAGCACCTGGACCTGCGTGCCGGGGACGCCGCTTGAGCACGATACGCGCTATACCATTCAGGCCGACTGGCGGAATCAGTCTAACGAAAGTGACATGTCTGCGGCAGTGACTTTTGTGGTGGATGCGGCGATTGTTTCGAGCCTGTCCTTCATGTCGCCCGTGGATGGGGCTCAGCTGGAATCTCATCTTCCTGTGATATTTGCCGGGAAGTCGGATCCCGGGGCGGTGGTTTCGGTCATTCTGGAGGGCGGAGATATTGTTTGTGCCACCATCACCAATGGCCTTGGTTTCTGGTACTGCAGTGATGTCTGGCTTAGCGTTGGCCAATACACAGCGACGGCAACAGCCGAATTCGAAGGCAATATGAGCACTGTTTCTGTGGCGTTTGAAGTCATCGAAGCCTGCCCGAACTGCAATAATGATGGCGGCTTTGGTGTCAGGGGCGGATCTTGCAGCGCGGCCAAAACGCAGGGAGGCGGTGCCTGGTGGATGGCGGGCTTTGGCCTTTTCTTCGGGTTGGCGATGATGCGGCGCCGAAAGGCAGTTAAGGCGACAAGTTAGCAACAGTCACGGCGATTGATTTGCAGCCCCATGCACAGTGTGCATGGGGCTTTTTCATGCGCTGCACTCTCGCCGAAGCGCATCCGTGACGAAAATAATGAATGAATTGCCACCTGCATCGTTGGTAGCGCGGTTTTGTACGCTTCCAACGCCACCTCATTTGGAGCGCACCTGTCTTTGGATAAGGAAAAAAAATGCAGGAAAAACAGAATGCTTCGATTCTCGGACGCGTGAGTCTGATCATTGCCGCGCCGGCACTTCGATGGGCATTGCCAATGCTGTTGCTCATTCTGGCTCTGACGGGTGCGCTCGTTAAGCCCGCCCTTGAGATTCAGAATGACGATGATGTCATCCGATTTCTGCCGCAGGACGATCCAAAGGTCGTCAAATTCATGGAGATCGGCGAGCGTTTTCATGGGCTTCAGATGGCAATTGTGGGCATCGAAGCCAGAAATGGCGACATCTTTACGCTTGAGCACCTTACGCTCCTTCGGCGTTATGCGCGTGAATTCAAGATGCTCGTGTGTACGGATATCGTCAATGGCGGTACGACGCAGTGTGTCAGCAATACGACGAGTTTTACGGAGATCAAGGATATTGCGCAGAGTGTCACGGGCAGGGGTGAAGAGGAGAGTTCGGTTCGGGATTTGGTGCCTGAATTGCCTTTGCTTGGGTCGCCTCAGGCCGCTGATCCGAGCCTTGCAGAAACCCTGGCCATGGTGCGTGAGCGATCCCTTTCGCTGGATCATGTTCGGGGTTTTTTGGTGAGCCCAGATGGTTCTTCTGCGGCAGTTTATGCGCAGATCGATGATATGCGTGTCAGCGCAAAGGAGGCGGCAGATCAAATCCGCGACAGGCTCCTTGCGATTAATGCAGAGATGGGTGTGGATGTTGAGATTTTTTTCAGCGGTAGCCCATTCATTGGATCCTACTCGGCCGACCAGACGCGCCATGACATGATGAGGCTTTCGCCCTGGGTTTTTGCCATCATCCTTATTATCATCACGGCGGCCAGCCGCAGTTTCCTGGCCTGTTTGATTGCACTTGTTAGTGTGGCGGTCAGCATCGTCTGGGTTCTCGGAGGTTTGTCGCTTGCGGGTATACCGATGACGCTGGTTTCGACCTCTCTGCCCATCCTGCTGATTGCGCTTGGAAGTGCGTATTCGATCCATTTCCTGACATCGACGCTTTCCAACATTGACCAAGGGGTGTCGCGCCATGAGGCCGTGCGCCGTGCGCTCACGACGACGGGGCCGCCGATTATCGTTTGCGCACTGACCACGGCGGCGGGCTTTTTCTCATTCATGTTTATGGATGTTGCCCCCATGGTTCAGTTTGGTCTGTCTATGGCCATATCGACATTGGTCGTGGGGTTGGTCACGTTCTGGGTCGTGTCAGTGACATGTATCCTGTTTCCGCTTAAGCCCCGCAAGGGTGGCCGTGCGCCTGCCTGGGCGCTGCGCGGCATGCAGCGAGGTGCCGGGTTTGTGTATCGCCATGGGAGACTGGCAGCTTTGGTGGTTGCGCTTGTGGTGGTCGCGAGCGTTTATGGTGCCACGCGAGTTGAGCCTCATAGCGATAACAGTTCGCTCTTTGCGCCGGGCAGTCCCCCGGTGGTTGCCGATGCGTTCATGAATGAGCGTTTTGGCGGGGCGAATTTTATTCAGACAGAGATCAGCGGAAACATTACCTCACCGCTTGTTTTGCGGCAGATCGAGCGCATGACAGCCTATGTCAATGCGCATCCCCGCATTGCCGGTGTGCAGTCTATCTCAGACATCATCGTGATGGTGGGCGGAACGATGGGCGATGGCCGGCGTATTCCCCCGTCGCCGAAGCTTGCGGCCGCCCTTGCGGTGCTGGCTTATTCTGAAGATGCCAGTGTGGCAATGATGGCCGAAAATACCTGGCAGCATACCCTTATGCAGATTCGCGTGCGCGGTATGAACCTGAGCGAGGGTGCTGAGATTGCCGAAGCTCTGCAAAGCGTGATTGTGCCTCTGTCTGCAACGCGAATTGCCGTTCCCAGGGTTCACCTTAATGCACGGGCCATTCAGACAGAGCATGATGAAATGATTCAGCACCTGCAATGGATTCTGAGGAAGTATGAGCGAGAAGTGAGTCATGAGGTACTTCACAAAAGCCTCTTTGAGACGGAAACGGCGGTGAATCGCGATGAAATCCGCATCGTTCTCAACATCAATCTTTTTGATGAAGAGGATGCCATGGTGTTTCTTGATGAAGCGCGGGCTGATCTGAATGAGGTGACAGATGCTGTGATGGCAGCCATCCAGGAAGGGCGGTACAGTGAATCCTGGCTGGCAGACTTGGTGCGCGAATTGGCATTGCCGGAAGAGCTTGAAAATGAAGAAGGGTTTAATCTGGGCGTTCGTTATGTGCATAACCAGATAGAGGATGCCAGCATTAAGAAGCTTCGCAGGGAGCGTGTCGCTGAAATTTTCAGAACTGTGGATATTACCGACGCGAGCGAAAAACTCACTGAGCTCGTCGAGAGTGCCATCTGGAGCCTCAGTGATGATGTGGTCTTTTTGCCAAAGGCTGATTTCCCGGAGCTTGCAGCGTTTGTGGTGGATGAGCAGTCGATGGTGGTGGTTCCCTCGGGTTATCCCCTCATTTACAGCGCCATGAACGCATCGGTTGTTTACAATCAGAAAGTCAGCCTTGGGTTTTCTTTTGTGATGGTGCTCATCTGTTTAATATTCTTTACGCGCAGCATTCTTCTTGCGTTGATTGCCATGATTCCGGCTTCGCTGACAGTACTTCTGACTTTTGGGGTGATGGGTCTGGCTGGCATCAGCATGGATGTTGGCTCATCCATGATTGCGGCGATTTCGCTCAGCGTTGGTCTTGATTATGCATGCCATCTGATATGGAAGTTTGGGCGTCCCAGGCCGGATCAGGCTGAAGCTTCGGCAAACCGGATGCTGGCGAGTACGGGGTGGGGCATCGTGATTAACGCGCTTGAGGTGGGTATTGGCCTGAGCGTTCTTTACTTTGGCACGCTCCTGCCGATGCGCAATTTTGGTATTCTGACAGGGTTTGCCATGCTCATGAGTGCGGTTGTGTCGCTGATGCTCTTGCCGGGATTGCTCCGCTGGGCTTCGAAGTGGGTTAAGCCTGCGCCGGGGGGCATGCTTGAGCTTTCACCGGTTGGCGGTGCACTTTGTTGCCCTGGACACGATACGGCAGGGCCGGAAACGCAGGTTTTGCCGGAAATAACCGCTTCGGATGAAGAAAGTGACGAAAGTCACGTTGATGAGAAATCGGAAGGATCGTCGGAAGGCGACATGCTGCCTGCATCCGATGTTACACAAGAAGCCGACAGTACGTAGGCCAGGTAAGGAGATTGTTTATGAAATTTATGAAATGGATGACTATGATCTTGGTGGCGAGTTTGAGCCTGTCGGGTGTGGCTTTTGCACAGGAGTCTGCGCAGGCGCCAGCCGCAAAGGCTGCGAAGGCAGGGTCTGCCGACAGCTATATCAAGGATGCCAGTGATCTGGCGGGTGCGACTCGCATGCTGGAGCAGAGTGACAAGAATCATAACCCCTTCACCGATCAGATCATTCGCACGCGCATGACCCTCAATGGCGGGGTTCACAAGGGCAACATGTTTATGTTTGATGCCTATACGAAGGGGGAGAATCGCCGTGCGGTGCGTTTCTCTGAACCGCCAGAGATGCGCGGCATGGGCGTTGTCATCAAGGGGCGCAGTGAGGTTTATGCGCGCCTCCCGGATTCGGTCGACGTCCGTCGGGTCGGTACGCACTCCAAGCGCCAGAGTTTCTATGGCTCAGACTGGTCTATGGACGATATGTCGATGATTTACATGGCCAAGGATTACGATGTCGCCAAGATCATCGATCTCAATGCCGATGGTGGCAAAAATGTGACCCTTGAGCTCAAACTCAAGAAAGGCGTCGATTTGCCTTATCCCAAGCTCGTCATCAAGGTTGACAAGGAACTCCTCTATGTCAATTACATTGAGTATTATGATGAGAACCTCACCTTTAAGAAGAAGCAGGAGCGCTTTGATCTGAAGGATTTTGGGAATGGCTATAAAATCTATTCGCGCGTGCTGATGACCGATATTGCGACCAAGCACACGACGCAGAACGAAGTTCTGGATGAGAAAATCAACCAGAATATTCCCGATGATACGTTCACGAAGCGTTGGCTCGTGCGCAGTCTGTAGTCCAGTTCTTTTTTTTGTGTGGGGGAGCTAGCTCCCCCACACCCCCTGCAATGCTGCGCATTGCTTGTGGGTGAATGTGGCATGTAGCAGATTCGCAAAGTTGGGCAGGGTCTGTAGGGCGACCCTCGCGGTCGCCCTTGCCGCTGAACAGGAACGAAACCTGTGGGGCGCGCAGTGCGCGTCCGTCCGTGTAGGGACACGGCGTTGCCGTGTCCGTTTGCGAGCCGGGCGTTGCGGGGCGGCATTTGAGCCCCGCAGAGGGGATAGCGGCGTATTGGGCGTATGCCCAAAAGCCGCGCAGGGGGAGGCTTCCCCCACCACAGTTTGCACTGTGATTTTATGTTTGCGCGAAGAGAGTGGGATGGTTTGAATAAGCGCGCCATTCTCTCGTTTTGCGTCTCGTTTGTACGAGGTGGCCGCAATGCAGCGGAGCCGGACTGCAGGCCATTTACCACGCGGCGTGTTTTCTTTTGGCGGGTCTATTTCATGAAAAAAATCGGATACGGTTTGTTGGCGTGCCTTTTGGGCAGCAGTCTTTGTTCAGTTGCAGCAGCTCAGGAGTTCAACTACAAGGGGATGATCACCAGTGATTTGCGCCTGACGGTTCCTGGCAAGGACATGCCCAGTGATGTGGAAGCGGTTCGTTTTGATCGGACGGATAACACGATTAGGGCGACGGGTGCCTTCAGGTGGGGCAAGGTCGATGCGATGGCCGATCTTTCGCTGACGTTTAGCGGCAAATCTGAGGTGGATGAGCTCAGGACGCTGCAGGATCGCACCAAGGTTGATCCGTTCTATTTTGAAAGCGAGGCACTTTTTATCCGCATTTCGGATTTTATCATTGATGGGCTTGATATTCAGGTTGGGCGTCAGATTGTCGACTGGGGTGCTGCCGACAAGTTCAGGCCGACCAGCGTTATCAACGGCCTTGACCTTGAGGATCCGCAGGACTTTGGCCGGCGCGTTGCCAACGAAATGATCAGCCTTACCTATGCGCCGGGGTGGGAAATTGATGGCGAAGAGACGCCTATTTTCAGCGAGTTTTCGTTCCAGGTTGTGTGGGTACCGCGCTTTCGTTCCGGGCTGGTGCCGTATTCTTCGGAGTATGCTTTTAGCCGGCCGAATGAGTTCAGGCGTTTTGTGAAGTCGCAGCTGCTTCACAACCTGGTGGATTTGCAGGAGATGTTTCTCCATTACGGCGGCAGCATTCTTTATGATGTCCGCGTAGAGGAACCCAGTTTTGCGATTGAGAATTCGCAGGTCGGCATGCGGGCTGGCTTTTCGCTTCTGGGCGTCGATCTGCATTTCATGGCGTATTATGGCTTTGACCACAACATGCAGCCTAACACGGTCAACGTCAATGCTGTCTCGACGGATCCGGGCGTTTCTGCTGCCATCAGGGAAAACATTCATTATGTCGCGGGCACCGATACGGAGCGTGACAACCTGATGAAGCTGATGAAGAGTTTTGGGGAAGAAGGCTTAATTACGACCCTTACCGGTTATACCGATGTTAACCTCAAGTATCCGCGAGTGTGGGTGGTTGGGGCAGATTTTGCGACGAGCCTCGACTTTCTGGGCGGTGTGGGCTTTTGGGGCGAAGTGGCGGTGACCATCCACGACGACGTGCCCATCTATATCGACATCAATGGCACGGAGATCGGCGGCCAGTATCAGGCTAAGAAGGGCGCGTTTGTCAAAGCAGTCGTTGGCCTTGACAACACCTTTACCAAGTGGCTCTATATCAATACCCAGTATATTTACGGCTTTGTCGATGAGTTTGGAAAGGACGATCTGGGGCACTACCTCATGGTGAATGCTGACTTTAAGGCGGTCAACGAGCAGATGCTTTTTCGCCTGTCAGGCGTGATACAGCTCACGGATCCAAGCGCCGTTATCATGCCGAGCCTGTCGTTTAAGTTCTGGCCCGCCACAGAACTCGTTGCGGGTGCGCTTATCAATGTTGGCAAAGCATCTTCGAAGTTTGGCAATCGGACGGTGGGTCCGAACTACCTCTTTTTCCAGGCGAAGTACGCGTTTTAGGCCGATGGGGCGCCCGCTATTGCCCGCTTTGCGGGCAATACGCGGCCGGGCGCGGCTATCTGCATGGGCAGATACGCCGCGCCTTTTTTATTTTTTGTGGGGGAGCATTGCTCCCCCACACCCCCTGCAATGCTTGCGGCATTGCCTGTGGGGTGAGAGGCTGCAGACACTCAGTTTGTGCCATTTTAGAAGAGTCTGGAGTATTTTCAGCTTAAGCGACGACACGTCCTTTGCTTCGGAAAGCAGATTGCTTTTCTACTGCTTGCAATACAAGGCATGTGGCTACAAACGACGCACTTTGCCACTTGCCACAAGCGATACGTAGAGACAAGGCATGCCTTGTCTCTACGGCGCAGGGTATGTGGGGGAATGAGTTCCCCCACAAAAAAGAAATGCGCTATTGGGAGAGTCGGTGATTCAGCAGGGCGCGCAATGTGTCGGATACTTCTTTGTCGCGCAGGGCAAAGTCGAGCGAAGCAGTCAGCAGGCCAAGCGGCTGCCCGACGTCGTGTCGGACGCCTTCGTAAAGTATCCCCCGCATCGGATGTCGTTTGCAGTAATGGCGCATCGCATCGGTGAGCTGGATTTCGCCGCCAAGTCCCGGCGCCTGACGGCGCAGGTCATCGAATATTTCGGGTGTAAAGGTGTAGCGTCCTGTGATGGCCAGCGACGAAGGCGCGAGTGCCGGGTCGGGTTTCTCCACCATGTCTTCGATCCACAATACGCCCTCTCGCTCGGTGGCTTTGACGATCCCATAAAATGCCCGCTGCTCAAACGAAACGTTCATCAGCAGTACCGATGGCGTGCAGCCAGATATCAACGCCAGGCCACTGTCCATGAGCACTTCGTCCGGGAGCAGAACCGCAAAGGGGCGATCACCAACATCCCGGCTGGCACACAAAATGGCATGCCCCAACCCCCTGGGCGTCTCCTGAATACAGGCACGAATTCGGATTCGGTCATGGAGGCTCGAAAAACTCTCGCTCACAAACGCCGGACCAAGGTCGGACGCATCGAATTGCAGAAAATGTTCGAGCACTTCGGCTTTGTCCGGCGAGATGACGAAAATGACCTCCTCGTAACCGGCATTCACGGCTTCTTCAAAAGCATAGCTCGCGCTGGTGCGCCGCCAGACGGGGAGAAGCTCCTTGGGTATGCTGCGTGTTACAGGCATCCAGCGCGTTCCCTTGCCGGCTACAGGAATCACTGCCACCCGGGGGCGCAGACCAGACTCAGGCATTATCGACATTTTTATGATCTCCTATTCGGGGGAAGTTTCCCCCTGCGCCGCTATCGGCATGCCCCCCCCGTCGCCTTGAAAGGGGGGCATGCCGATACGCGTCTACTCCCTCTGCGGGGCCTCAGGCGCCGGCCCCGCAACGCCCCGCTCAGGGTTTGCCACAGGCCGTCGGTGTATTGTTATCTTTAGGTCGTCGGTGTATTGTTATCTTTCATAGGGGACATTCCACGAAGTCGCTGATGACGAATGCACATAGTTGTGCCGCAGATCGGCAGTCGTAAAGTAGTTGAAGTCATAACCCGAACGGACGGATTTGTAAGCTGTCAACGTGACAGTGAGCGATGTCGGCACATTCTCGCCCCAATCCATATGGCGAATTGGAAATTCGGCCGTGGTGGCGCTGCCGGGCAGATAAATCTGCCAAACCAGAAAACTCCCTCTGGGGCCATAAGCGCGAACGCTGATGGCATAGAAATCGACATTTTGCGGGTGCATGACTTGCCAGCTCAGCCGTCCGGATTGCAGGAAAGCCTTCGTATCCATGGTCTCGAAGACGGGAATACCCACGAATGGTCCAAGCTCAAGTGGGTGGCTGGTTTGAGGAATGCGATAGGCATAGATGCCGGAAACCCTGCCATTCCAGACGATGTTCGTCGCAAGCGCCATCGTGGTGCCCTCAAGGTCACCGCGAAATGGCGGCATGTGGGTGATGACCACAAGATCGCTGTTTGACTGACCCGTCATAAAGCCTCCGAGATAGCCCTCACCTCCCAGCTCAAGATAAGCCTGGGCTTGAATGTGTGTCGCACCGTTCGCAGAGAAGGGGATGTCGATGTATTTGATGGACTGGTTTGTCTGGAGCGGGTAGGGGCAGTCGAGGTCGGCCTTGATGTTGACGCCGCTGGCGATCATGATGTTGCGTTTGATGCCGAAAAACCTCGGAAAGAACTGACTCGTGGAAGTATTGTAAAGTCCGCAGACGAGACCGAGGGCGATGGTTCCCTTGCGCGCCTTTATCGAGTAGGCCCCGCCTTCCTGGAAGACCTGGTAGACGTCTGTATTATCGCGCGGGCCGGGCCATGGCGAGAGTTGGGACTGGTAAACGATGCCCATGCGCACGAGGTTGGGGTCTGATTCGAGCGAGACCTTGCCAAACCCGGTGACCTTGCCGGATACATATGCGGGCTGTGCGGGGTAAGTGACGACGATCTCAATGGGATTGATGGTGCCATCATCCGGATCTGGTGGCGGAGGGGGGGGAGGGGGGGGAGTGACAGCATGGGGGTCGGGCCAGGCCTCAAGATAGAGGGTGATGTCTCGTGCATTGACGGGCTGGAGGCTGTTGCACGAATGGCGCGGGGCACATGCAAAGATGGATTGAGCGCCAACCAGGTTCTCGTCGTAGAACGACACGAGCCCATCGTTGTCTGTGTGGCCGATGCGCATTGAGTCGTCGCTGCCGATATAAACCACGGCACCGTCGATGGGTTTTGCCGAGCTGGCCTGCAGCACCGTGACGTTGAGGCGCTTGTCGATGGGGCCGCCAGAGGCTCCGGACTGGATGCTGTTGGGCACGTAAACCGTCAGGTCGGGGCAGGCAATGGTATCTCCGCCGGACAGCGTAAGATGCACCGGATAAGACCCCGCTTCCATGCGAGGGGCGATGAAGGTGGCGTAGTTGGGGGCTTCGGCATCAAGGCTCCCGATGGATGTTTCTCCAATGCTGACGCCCATTCCAGAAGCAAATCCTGACCCGCGAATCGTCATCGTGATGCCGCCGATGGTGGGGATTTGGTCTGGCGCGAGCGCGAGGCATGCGGTTTCGTCATCGTAGCGGTAAGAGAGGGTAGCTGGGGCCTTGAGCCCATCCTGAACGAGGTGAATGGCGGCTGTGCCGCTTCCTGGGGGCGTGGTGACCGTGGCCCGTGTTGCCGAATGGACCTGAACGCCCGGCGCTTCGAAGACATCGAAGAAGACGCGCAGGGATGGCAAAAAACCTTCTCCGGTCAGCGTGACTTCGGTCTGGCCGGTGGCAGGCCCATGAGATGGCGTCAGCTCAAAGCCAGTGGGCATCGTTGTGTAGCGATAGGCGTTGGGCAGGGCAGAGAGGCCGTCGGCCGATTGGAGGGTGAGATCGACTTGCTGAGGGGCGGTCACGGCGGGCGCCATGACGCGCCAGAGCGAGGATTGGCGATCCAACACCGTCGCCTGGAGGGCGCCAAAATGAACAGACTCGCCTGAGGACGGCAGGCGATGCCCAACGATATCGACAGCCTGTGAGGTGAGCGGGCCGATACTTGGGGTGACAGCCAGTACCTGCGTGGTGCCGCTGTCGACGTAGTAATGGATGGCGTCCGGCACTCTGACCTGGCGATAGGCGTCCAGCAGGACAAGGTCATACTGACCTTCGGGCAGAGGGGGGGCGGACATCGTGATCAACGATTCGCTTTTTGACAGGATCTGAGCAGGCGAAGTGCCTGCGAAGGCAGCGAGTGTTTCGCCATTGAGGCCACTGCCTCGGATCGTCAAATGGAGCGAGGTGCCGGCTTCGATGGCGCGGGGAAAGATCGTCTCTATCGCCATGGGGGGCAGGAGCTGCATGGCAGAGGTGACTTCCAGATGGTCTATCGTCGAAGCGATGAGGAGATCTACCGCTCCAGGGGGGAGGGCAGGAAGATAGCCTTCGATACGCCTGCCGTCGGCGCTGAGATTTGCATCAACCAGCCGGCGCACGGTTTCTCCAACCCTTGCGTAGACGCTCGTTTTGGCATCAAGGCCGCTGGCCGTGATTTCAACCCATGTGACCGTGTCAGCCACGGCGACAGCGGGTGTGACAGAGGTTACTTCGATGGCCTCGACATAGCAGAATCCGTCCTTGAGCGTCGCTTCGTCTGTTCCGCGAGTTAACGTGATATCGATACATCTTGCCCTGGAAGCGGGTACAACGCTGCGAAGTATTGTGCCCGAAACGTACGTTTGGCGAGGTGGGTGAAGGGGGCCAAATTGAACTTGGGTCTCTGATGTGAAGCCAGTACCTCGAAGCCGCACTTCATAACCGCCGTGCGTGGTACCCGAGCTGGGCGTCAGGCTTTCGAGTGTCAGGGGCAATAGTGCCTGTTCTTCTTCGTTGCCTTTCTCCTCACCTCCCTCCAGTCCGGTAGAACCGCCCGGTTTTGTCGGATTGCCGTCGCCGGGATCGTTGGGATCGATCGGCTCCTGCGGGTCATCGGGATCCGGTTCGGGGACATATACAATTTTGATGAAATCGTTGATGTCGATGCATCCCGTTGCCCCTGCACACGCCAATGCCCCACACAGAAGCCACACCCCACCCCAGAGGTGCCAGGATTTTGTCTTTCGATCTTGCCTCAAAGCCATGCCCTCCCTATGAATCGGAACATTGCCGGTGAATCATAGCGAGTTCTATACCATAATTGAAAGCCAATTTCATCGTCTCAAGTTGTCGTCGCATCAGGGGTGCGGTTACTGCGAAGAGATTTTCGTTGACACGCCCCATGAACTCGGGCATAAGCCGCACGTCAGGGGCGCTGGTATTAAATGGCCGCACCCCGATACCTGGCTACGTGGCTCAGTTGGTTAGAGCAGTCGGCTCATACCCGTCAGGTCAGTGGTTCGAGTCCACTCGTAGCCATTCAGAAAGAGGCGGCTTCGGCTTAGAAGACCGCCTTTTTTTGTTTCAGTACAACCTTCGCAAAGGAGAGCGTGGGTGACGTGCATTAGGCTAAGCTTAGCTGGATTGTTAACCTTGGTCTTGGCTTGTGTCGCATTGCCCGGAGTGACTTATGCTCAATCTTTGGGGCTTGGTTTTGGATTGAGCCTCCCCATGATGGATTACTTTACCCACGATGTGGGTCGCGAGTATCGAGTCACCCCTGCGTTAGACTCAGGTTACTTTCCCGTTTTAAGAACGCTCGAAAATGCGCCCGGTGGGATTGTTTTTCACGTCGATTTTTTGATTCCGGTTGAGGATTTTGGCATCATTGATGCGGTCGAGCTGCGCTTTGATGCTTCGCGCATGGGCTGGCGCAGATCTCGCGTCACGCATGTGGCCTGTACACCCGTCGACGTGGCCAATGGTCCATTCGATGATGCCATCGTGCGCTACTATCCCCTGAGGAGCGTCGATTCTTCCTGCCTGGATGTGGCAGCCTATTCGGCGATGAGGGATATTTCCGGGGATGGCTTATCGAGCCTCTGGTTTTTTCATTTCTCAGGGGGAGGGCGATACCATCTCTGGGCCAATCATGACTGGCAGATTTATGTGGGGGCGCACCTTGGCGTGACACTTGCCACGACCATGGATTCAGACACGTGGTGGGGGGGGCACATCGCTGCACTCTTTGGGGTAGCCTATCGGCTGAGTCCACTCGTCTGGGTTGCCCTGGATGCCAAGATCCTCTTCATGGTGACGCAGGCACCAGAGCATTACCAGGATCGGCTCAATCACGTGCATCAAACCGGCGGCAACATCTTCACGACTTTTGTTCAACCTAATGCCTATGCAGACTTTCAGCTCTCCATCCGCTTTGACTTCAATGCCTTCTGATGGCATCTCTTACATCTCTCCAGATGCAGAATATCCGGGCGGTTTGTAAGCTTTTTCCTTCCACATGCACACGGCCATGACGACATCTTCCGTATTGACCATAGGCAATTTTGACGGCATCCACATCGGGCATCGGCATCTCATCGAAACGACCATCGCGCTGGCCCGTGCCAGTGGTGCAGAGGCCATTCTTCTGACTTTTTCGCCGCACCCTCGCCAATTTATCGCACCGTGCCGCCATTTTTTCATCGTTCCCGAGACAGAAAAGCATCACATTCTCGGAAATCTCGGCCTGGATGCGGTTATTTATCTCGATTTTGCTGTCATGAAGAGCCTCTCTCCCGGGGATTTTCTGACAAAAGCCATTCTCCCGCTCAGCCCATGCGCGATCGTTCTCGGTGAAAACTACATCTTTGGGCACAACCGTTCCGGCGATATTTCGACGCTTCGATCGCTTTGTTTGCCCTATGGCATCTCTGTCCATTCGCTGTCGATGCAACCCTGGGGGGGAGGGGCGGTGAGTTCCACGCGAATACGTCAGGCCATTCTGCAGGGGGATATGGCATCTGCAGCGGCCATGCTGGGACGTCCCTACACCATGCGCGGCATTGTCGAGAGGGGGGCTGGCCGCGGCCACACGCTTGGGTTTGCAACCGCCAATATTCGTGCCTCGGATCAGGTTTTGCCCCCCCTCGGTGTTTATGCCACGTATGCGCGCGTTGGGGAGACAGCAACAAGGCTTCCGGCCGTGACTGCCGTCACGCGCACGCCGACATTTCAGGCGGTGGATGCCGTTGTTGAGACGCATATTCTCGACTACGATCAAAGCATTTATGGTCAGACGATTTCAGTCGAGTTCATCTCGAAACTCCGCGACGAAACGACATTTTCGAGCAAAGATGCCCTCATCGAACAGATACGCACCGACTGCTGCCTGGCACGGGCAGTGCTGAGCGGTTAGGACATTTCGACGCCGCGACCCTGCCGTCAGTGATAAGGCGAGTGCGATAGCGGCGAAGGGGACTTGGCCCCCTCTCAATGGCCTTAGCGCACTTTGGGCAGGGCAGCCACGATGCTCTGGATGAGTTCTCGGGCAGTGGCGCCGGCGCGTGCCGTCAGGCGAATGCGGTGCGCCAGCGTGGCATCGGCCAGTGCTGTGATGTCGTCGGGAAGGACAAATGCCCGGCCGCGGAAAAGCGCCCGTGCGGCAGCTGCGCGTTTGAGATCCAGCAGGGCTCGCGTGGAAGCGCCCTGCATAATTCTAGCATCCAGGCGTGTGGCATGAATGAGGGCCAGGAGCAATTCGATAACGTCGTCCGACAGAAAGATTTCGTCGACCATTTCTGAGAGGTGCACCAGGGTTTCGGGAGAGAAAACGGGTGACACGTTGGGTGCTTGCTGTTTTTGGCGCAGTATTGCCCGCTCTGCCTCCTGCGTGGGATAACCCATGGTGATCCGGAACAGGAAACGATCGAGCTGGCTGTCTGGAAGGGGAAATGTGCCCGAAAAATCGACCGGATTTTGCGTCGCAATCACCATAAAGGGCGTTGGGAGGGGACGCGTGATGCCGTCGATGCTCACCTGACGTTCGAACATGGCCTCAAGCAGTGCGCTCTGAGCGCGCGGTTCGGCGCGGTTGATTTCGTCTGCGAGGAGAATGTTCGTAAATATCGGACCCTCGTGAAAGACGAATGTTTCCTGTTTCGGATCGTAAATGCTGACTCCAAGGATGTCACTGGGCAGGATGTCAGAGGTAAACTGGATGCGGCGGTGCGGCAGGCCCAGGCAGTTTGCGAAGAGGCTGGCGAGCGTTGTTTTGCCGACACCGGGCACATCCTCAATGAGCAGATGGCCCCCTGCCAGGAAGCACAAAACGGCCATTTCAATGGCGTCCGGCTGTCCCTGCAACACTTGCGCGACCGCTTCTATGAGCGCTTTGAACTTGTCTGCGGCCGCCTCGATCCGGGTGTCGCCGTGCCTGTTCGCCATGGTGTGATTTCACCTTGAGATGGGTTATTGCTGCCAGGAGTAGCGTGCATCGATCTTCAGGAGGCTGTCCAGATTCTTGGCAGCCGTTGGGTGGCGGGCCTCAAGCTGCATAAGCTGACCGATGAACCTGTCCAGGACAGGTGTGAGCTTCCGCTGGGCGGTTTCCCGATACAGCTCTGCCTCGTCGACCTTCATGCGGCCGAGTCTGGTCTCGAAAGCCTTGGAGGCAGCCCGCATGGCTTTGTCATTGGCCTTAATGTAGGCATCGAATTTGGTCAGGAGAGCGTCAGGTGCATCCATATTTTCGGTCAGGATATTGCTCATGGCGAGAAAATGCTGCACGATCCTGTCGATGGGATCATCTGAAGGCGCGATCACTGCCTCGGCAACGTCATTGCCGGCGGGCTCTCTGGGTTCGTCCTGGGCCAGCGCCCACTGCGAGGAGGCGAGCAGCAGAAACAGACACCATACAAATCGTAGCATCCGGGTTGTTGTCATATCTGGGTTCCTTCTGTGGCGGATGGCATGCGTTTCGAAACGTCGAAGACAAATCCTCAATGGTCCTGCAGGTGAGGCGGCAAAGGCACACCCTCCGGCAGATCCTGCAAGGGCAGATCCTGCGAGATCAGGGGCCTGTGAAACCGTCTGTACTCTTCTTCCGTCAGTGGGGGCAAGCCTTTTTCGGCGCGCAGTGCGTTCGTCAGCGGCCGAGGAAGATTATCATTCATTAACATGCCAAGTTCCCGGCACTCGGCAATCGTCGCTTCTGTAAGCTGTTCCAGGCCAATGTCCGAATTGTCCCGCTTGGCATAGAACGCTGCCTTCAAAACGGCCTGCTTGATGTGGCCGCCGCTTATTTCGAAATGCTCACCGAGAAGTCCGTAGGGGATATGCTCGCGTACGGGCGCACTCTTCGGAATAAGGGAGTCAAAGAGCCGGCCCCGCGTCTGTGCATCGGGCATGGGGAAGTAGATCCGATAGCGGATGCGCCGCTTGAAGGCATCGTCGAGGTTGGCTTCGACGTTTGTCGTCAACACCGTCACCCCCTCGAAGTTCTCCATGCGCTGCAAAAGGTAGGCTACCTCAAGGTTGGCATAGCGATCGTTCGTCGACTTGACCGATGTGCGCTTGGCAAAGAGTGCGTCCGCTTCATCGAAGAGCAGCATTACCCGGCCTCGCTCTGCTTCGTCAAAGACGCGGGCCAGGTTTTTCTCCGTCTCTCCGACGTACCGGTTCATGATCCGCGACAGGTCAATCCGGAAAAGATCCAGGCCAAGGTAATTGGCGATAATGCTCGCTGCCATGGTTTTACCTGTCCCGGGCGGACCATAAAACAGGACACTCAGCCCGCGCCCATACGGGAAACGCTCGCCAAAGCCCCAGTCCGAATAGATGGTGTCGTGGGCATCGGCATACAGCAGCACCTCGTCGAACTTGATCCGTTCGGAGTCCGGCAAAATGAGCTGGTCAGGACGAAAGGTTGAGGGCGGCACCAGGTCGGCCAGATCGCTGAGCTTGTGGGCAAAGTAGGTGCGGCAGGCTTTGTCGAGGTCGTTGAGGTCGACGTGCCGGCGGCGTGCCACGATGCTGAGGCGTTTTGCCTCTCCTGCGGCCTGGCGAATCTGTGGCTCCGACATTTCGTAGCGCCGCGATATGGCATCCAGGGCTTCGTCCGACGGCATGCGCTTGTCGTTGACAAAGGCCTCTGTCCAGAGTGCCACGCGATGCTCCTGCGATGGCAGGGGAATCGATACCTGAGGCCAGCCCGTCGTTAGCTGAACCAGCCAAAGCGTCATAGCCTCGACGCCGATCAGAAACTGCTCCCGTCCAAAATAAGACTCCAGCACGATTTGCTGTGAACCGCTGATGAACTCCGGCGGACGTGCGCACCGGAAATAGACAAAATCGTTGCCAAGCTTTGCTTCACGGAACAAGTCGGCCAACCGCATCTGCAGCGTATCGGCATCCAGCGTCATCAGGCTGGGCAAGTCCGCGCTGAGGAGATTTCGTCCGAGCAGCGTTGCCACCGCATTGGCCGTCTTTTCTTTGCCCGCACCCGAAGGACCGCTCAAAATGGCCGGCATTGTCTGTGTTCGGACAAGCTGCAATAGCGCTGCCTGGCAGTATGCCGGCAGGTGCAGTTTTGTCAGATCGACCTCCCGGCTTGTGCGATAGGCATAAGAGGATAGCCCCTCGTCGACCGGGACATCGAAATGGTTGGGAGATTTTAAAAAATCCAGAACCCGATCGGCGATGATGACTTTGCGGTTGGCAAGGTTTCGGTCGAAACCGTCGTGAGGATGAATGCGCTTTTCGACAGACAGCAGGCAATGCCGTCGAAGCGATTCGCTGTACGCAAAACGGCTCAGGTAATGGTCGAACTTATTTTGATTCTGGTTGGCAAGAATGCGGCAGACTGCCCCCACCGTGCAAACCGTCATGCCATGATCCCCAACCGCAAACCCGCAAAGCTCACAAAGCGCCGGGTTAATGGCCATACCCGCCAGAAATGCAATGATCTCAATGTCTTCGAGTGTCAGCATGAAACGCGTGTAAAGCTCTGCCAGACCGATGCAGTGCACATCGGGGCGCTCAACCCAGCGCCCGACAAAGGCGCGCAGTCCGTCATCGTAATTGGGTAAACCCTCAAAGAGCGATGCGTCCACCTGCTTGAGAGCACGGGCTGCCTCCGCCGCCGATATCCCAAACTCGACGGCAACACTCTCATCCATCAGCCGCTTGTCTACCGTCTCAAGGTAGATGCGGATCTTCAACTGCCCAAAGGCTACGACGCTCGACAAATTCTGCGTCACTATCTCTTCGCTCATGACGATTTCCTTGCGCCATCCGGCGCCAATAACTCATAACCTGCCTGCCAAAACTCTAGCACAGTTTCCCAACAATAACGGCATGTTTCTAAAACGAACTATTCTGTGCGAAAATTACTTGGCATTCGGCTCTGTTTATCGCATCTTAATATTTGAAGTGTCCTGTGCTAGTATGGGGCAGGATGCTTTCAGGCATTTTTGTCTGTGGTGTGGATGGATGTGATGCGCAAACTGTTGCGCAATTGAGGGGTGATTCGAGAGGTGGAGATCAAACTGGAGGGTTTACCTGAGCATTTTGAGCCAATTCGTCATCTGGGCGAAGGTGGCATGGGCGTCGTGTGGTCTGTCTGTGATCGTCGTGTTGACAGAATTGGCGCACTCAAGGTGATCCGTCCGCAATCTGGCGTCTCTGCTGTGACGTTGACGCGATTTCAGCGCGAGATACGAAACTTTGCTCAGCTCATCCATCCCTACATCGTGCAGGTCTATGACGTCGGGTTGATGGCCACGGGCGAGCCATACATTTTTATGGAACAGGTCACCGGCGAGCCGGTGAGTTCTGCCATTCTGCGAGAGCATTCTTTCGATGAAATCATGCGTTTTATCGATAAAATTCTCGAAGCCCTGGATGAAGCGCACGCCAATCGCATTATCCATCGTGATCTTAAGCCCGACAATATTCTTATCACCATTGATGCCGCCGGTCAGATTGTCCCCAAGCTCATGGATTTCGGTTTGGCCATGCGGGCCGATGAAACCGATGTTCGCATCACCAGCACCGGCATGGTGGTTGGGACGCCCATCTATATGGCGCCAGAGCAGGCATGCGATGAACACTATCAGATTTGTCCGGCGACCGATCTTTATGGTCTTGGCTGCATCCTTTACGAACTTTTCTGCGGGCACCCGCCCTTCGAAGGCAAAAGCGCCGTCATGGTCATGATGGCTCAGGCCAAAGACACGCCCAAGCCATTTGCGCCGCTGTCAGAATTTGCGGCTACGATTCGCCTGGGTCCCATCATCCATCGTCTCCTTGAGAAAGAACCCGACAGGCGCTACGAATCGGCGGCTGATCTGAGGGCGACCATGCGCAAACTGGCGCTCGTTCGCGACGACCTTTCTTTTGGCGTTGCCTCCCTCAAGCAGGATGACGACACCGTCTTTGACGTGCGGCGCGAAGAAGAAGCGCCATTTTTTTCGAACGAGCTCGCGCCCAAGACCTACCAGACCATTCTTCCCGAGGTTCTGCACGGCAACTACAACTATTCGATTCTCTCTCTGCGTCCGCCTGTCTTTATTGGTAGGAGCAGCGCCAAACATCTGATGGAGCGCTACATCAAGGACGTTTACCGATGCCGGCGCACAGCGGTGACGCTTGTCACCGGCAGGCCGGGTGTCGGAAAATCCCGCTTTGTTGAGTCTTTTATTCAGGACTGCTATCGAAAGGGCATTGCGCATGGTTTTGTTGTGGACGGCAGTACCTCGGAAGGCTTGCGGTTTGCCGCTTACAAAGCGCTGTTCAATCGTCTTCTCCTCAAGACACTCACGCCGCCGCAGCAGGCCCTTGCGCTTGAGCGCTTCTTCCGATCTGCCGAAAAGCGTGATATCCGAATTCAGACGCTCATGCGTTTCCTGGAAGACGAGACAAAGCAGAATCACTCGCACCATGACGTCACATTCTGCGATATTTTCGTGCAGCTCTCACGGACGCGTCCTCTCGTGCTGTGCTTCGACAATATCAGCCCCGGCCAGATGCGGGAACTCTGCAGTATCGTGGTTGAACTCACCACCAAACCCTCTCCGAGCCTGCCCATCCTTATTTGTATCATCAATGCCACCATCAATGGCATGCCCACGGATATGGAGCTTGCCCTGGGCAATGAGAGTGCCATCTGGTTAAGGCGTGGCATATCGATTGACGCGCTCTCCAACAGTGACATGCGGTATCTGATTCAGCATGGCCTGGGCGTTTGTGAGAAGCTGTCGCATTTTATCGAGAATATTTCTTCCGGTTTGCCCCAGATTGCCGTCAGCCTTGCGCGTCAGTGGCAGTTAGCGGGTTTGCTGGTGCCATCCTCTCTCGGATATGTTTCGCCGCAATCCCCCGACTCGCTCCCTATCCCGCGCGCCGTTCACGAGGCCATCCTCCACCAGCTCTATCTCACTTTTGCCGATTATCGCTCCAAGGCCTGGTTTCCGGTCGCCACTCTGGCAGCAGTCTGCGGTGAGTCTTTTACGCCCAGGCTTCTCTCTGGGGCGATCCAATTCATTCCCACGACCCAGAAACTCATCAGCCATAATGCCTTCATTTCGCTGGGGCTCGCCGGGGGGGTGCTCAAGACGGTCGATGAGTCGACCCTGGCTTTCGAGAATCCCCTCATGCGCTCAGCGCTCAAGGCGAGTGTTGAGGCGTATGAGGCGCAGGATTTGCACTATGCCGTTGCCCGTGCCAGGCGCCAGTTACCCTCGTCCTTCGAAAATGATCGGCAAATCGCGCATCACCTGAGCGAGGCACATCAGTTCTACGAGGCGTTCCATGCCTTTAAGGTCATGGCGTGGCATTGTCTTATGCAGGGTGATCTGGAAAAGGCACTCGAATATGTCGACGTCGCCAAGGAATCGCTCAAGCAGCACTTTGGGTATATTGATGCCAGAACGCCGGAACTTGACGAGATCTGGTTCGTCGAAACTGAGATATATGTCGAGCGAAACGATTTCGAACATGCCAGCCAGCAGATTCAGTGGCTTGACTATGCCTGCCAGTTTCTCCCGCAGCCGGAAAAGCATGCCATGCTTCATGTCCTGAAGTCGCGTATTGCGGCCATGCAGGGTGATGACAGACTGGCCCAGACCCACATCGGCACGGCCATGCGCCATATTGAAGCCATTGAGCCGCCACTGACCCGCGCGCAGCTCAGGGCCAAATTCTCTGCGCTCGTGGTGACACTGCTGTACGATATCACTTTCCATGAAGCACTTCTTGAGACCACGCGGGAACTCAACGATATGCTCTATGCCGGCAAGGCATTTCTGGCCATTGCGCAGCGCTGCATCGTGTCTTCCGACTGGCAAAAGGCGACCCGGATTCTCAACATGGCGATTGATACCGCACACAAGCATGGTGACATGAAAACGGAAGCCGAAGCTCTCTATAGCCTTGCACAGATTCAAAACAGCGCACCCGAGGTTCGCCTCAAGACCCTTCGGGATGCTTTGCGCTGTTACGAACGGATTTCGGAGTTTGGTGCACTGGCCAGGGGGCACGCCGAAATTGCGGCACTCCTGGCTGACGCCGAACCCAATGAGTCGTTTGTGCACGCACGCTGGAGCGCCCTCTTTGGGGCATGATGGGCGCCCGCTATTGCCCGCGGCAATACGCGGGCGGGCGCGGCTATCTGCATGCAGATACGCCGCGCCTTTTATTTTTATGGAGAGCCGCCCTTGTCGCTGAACAAAACAAACCTGTAGGGGCGCGCATGTCCGATCAGTCTGATTCAGAGTAAACTCTATCGTATCTTACATTGGTTTTTTGATGCATATCATTGAACATTGTCCACTCAATAATGCCTTCTTTCTTCATCCTGCCAACAACGATTGACGGCAAGACTGACTGTTCCTTGGCTATTTTAAAAATCAGGTCTCTGGATGGTGCATTGGAGCGAATGTATGCCATTGCGACAGAAGGAAGTAGAAAGTCTTCTGCAAACTTGTTCGCGCGTTGCTCAACCTCTTCGGTGTCAGAGCCAAAACTTATGGATGTGCTCCCTTTTTTATCATTCAGTATGTGGCAGGCTTCATGGAAGAAATAAAACCAAAATCGGTCATCGTCATAGTTACAACTGAGCTGCAAGATCGGGGTTTCAGAAATCCAATGTGTTGCACCATAGATACCAAGCCCCTTAAATGGCGGAACGAAAACAAGCGCAACACCAGCGTTTGAACAAATCTGTTTCAACACGTGCCCATCAATAGGCTTGTCAACCATATTTTTGCGTATTTCGTTAAGTGCAAGTTCAAAAGATTCCTTGGAGTAGGCCACATCGCAAATTGACATTTGTTCGACAATAGCCCTTCCGGCTGTCAACCAGGCAAGGCAAGCTTGCTTTGTGCCAGCCTTAGTTCCGCTTTTCCGATAGTGAGCCTGACAGTCACGAAGCTCGCTATGAATGGCGTCTGGTGTGCCTATCTTAAAATAGACCATGAGAGATCGAACAATATCTGCTGTGTTGTACGCTGGTCTGATTAGTCCGAACTCTACCAGCTCGTTAAACTTAAAAAGAGCACACCAATTCTTATATTTCTCAAACTTTTTTCCCTCTTTTTCTCTCACGATAGACTCTTTCCAGACAGCTTCTAGGTTTAACCAGAATTTCGATGGTCGTCCAAAAATTCGCTCAAGCATGACAGCATATTCTACGGTGATAGGCCTGCTGTCGCGAACGAGCATGCTAACAGTTTTGGCCGACACACCCATCTTTGATGCAAGATCGCTCTGTTTCATCCTGGCAGCCTGCATGTAATCCTTGAGAATGTCGCCAGGAGAACACCCATAAGTTGGCTTTGTTGTGTTATTCGTCATGATAATCCACTATCTCCTGAAGCACTATCGCCCTAATGTCGCTCCAATTTCTCTCACCACGGATGTCGCTATTCCAAACAGGCTCAAACACAAGTCTCATTCCGCCGTGTAGTCTCATTGCAAATGAACCTGCCCTGTCACCCTTTAGCTCATGGCACCATTCCGGTCCGGTGTTCGGAGGATGGAAATCTGCAAGTGTATCTGCTGCCTCTATTGCCATGAGTCGCCTGTCAAGGGTTTTCTTAACAGCTATGCCATGTGCCTTTGTAACACGTCCGGACAGTATCAGCTTCTCAATCCTTGGATTGCCGTATCTGTACTCCACGCAAGACCCTCACTTGACTGAACTCATCCTGAGCTGTCATTTAACTAGCGCATGGTGGGTAAGACTTCAAGATTAAGTTACCGAAACGGTAAATTCGTCTTTTTGCCCACCAAGTGATATGCAGTATTACAGGGGGTTCGGGGGAACTGGTTCCCCCCAAGCGGGCGTTGCGGGGCGGCGTTTGAGCCCCGCAAAGGGGGTAGCCGCGTATCGCGCTCGCCGAGGCGGTGCATTGTCGTCGTCAGCGGCGTCGTTGTGGTCGGTCACGTACGAAGTACGCTCCCTTCCACGCCTCCTTGCTTCCTGGAATCGACGCCGCGACAGGTCGTCAGTGTAAGGCAAGTGCGATAGCGGCGCAGGGGGCGCGGCCCCCTACCTGAACTCTTCATCCTCGTCCTCATCCTCACGGCGCCGGGCAATGCCTACGATGAGATTTCGCAGGGTATAGCCCCAAAAAGCGGCAAGGCCAAGGCACACCAGGAAGGTCCAGATCATGTCTTTGGGGTGCTCACCATCAATGACGATAAAGCCCTCTTCGCAAATCCTGTCCGGATCCTGATAGCTGCCGCCCACTGCGATAACCTCCCCTGTCTCAAGCGCTGCCAGCGCGTAAAGGTCTTCAAAGGATGGGCTGCTGACGAGATCGAAGCGTCCGAGCTCCCTTTCCGTGGAAACATAGATAACGCCGCCCTTGCCGGCGATATATACCGCAAAGCGATCAGGCTGCTCGATGATGGCACAGCTCGTCAAATCGGCCTCCAGCTTGTAGCCAAGGCGCGTCCAGCGCTCAAGCGATCCCTGAGCTCGGAGAATGGTGCCGCCCTCGCCGACGGCAATCCCAAACTTGCCATCGGCAGACAGGCAAATATCCCGCAGGGTACGCCTGACGCTCGTTCGAATGGGTTTCCAGGATATGCCCCGATCGTAGGAAATGAGGATGCTGCCATCGTCGCCCGTGGCGGCGGCTGCGCCCGATACCACGTCAACGGCATGAAAATCGGTGATGCGATCTCGCCGCCAGGACCACTTCCGGCCATCGTGACTCATGAGAATGAGGGGGCTGTCGGCGATGGGTGAGGGGGCCGTCCACCACCAGCGTCCGTCTGCGCTGCGTTTCATCTTCGAGTTTGAGGGATCGAAGCCAACGCGGGCAGTCCATTGAATGGCTTCGGTGGAGGCCTGAATGACAGAGGCCTCCCAAAGGGCCTGATGATCGGCAACGGCTTTGACGGCCAGCAGCATCAGGTTCTGGCCATCGCACCAGGCATCGGCCAGTGTGCCATGTGAGGTTTTTTGGCTTTGCCATTTAATAGTGTTGGGGGCTTTGTCGCCCGGGTTGGGGTCTGCCAATGTGTCAAGCGCTGATGTTGCACTTTGCCATTCGATGGTGTCGGGAGCTTTGTCGCCCGGGTTGGGGTCTGCCAATGTGTCAAGCGCTGGTGTTGTACTTTGCCATT